>RRZU010593971.1_pt1 | contig 12275 bp, 14 predicted proteins | sample 2165561 | NCBI WGS metagenome assembly RRZU01 (sample SAMN10456909, study PRJNA506462) | wastewater metagenome | isolation source: wastewater sludge | place: USA: Moscow, Idaho | reverse complement strand
TTAAAACATATTCAAAATTTCTTAGATCGACCACTTGAAGAAGTGACGGTCAATGGTGAATTGCATGAAGATTTGACCATTGCTGCCTTGTTGATCATCACTGATATGTATGAGAACCGAGCAGCTCAAACTGAAGTCAACTTATACGTCAATCAAGCAGTTGAAATGTACATGCTGCCATATCGAAGAATGGGGGTTTAAGTGCCAAAAGTTGTCTCTGTTATCCCAAAAATTAAATCTAATGATGGTCGTTTTCATCAGACTAAAGGAACTCAAGTTTTGCTAGACGATGGCTCATATCTTGAAGGTGTTACAAAGATCACTTTAGTCGCTGAGGTTGGAAAGTCTTGGAAAGCAATTCTTGAGGTCATTCCGACAAATCAAGAACAAATTGATGCTGTTTTGGATGAACTTCATGTTGCTGAGCGCAGAATAAGTCCACCCAGAAAGCCATAGGTGAAGCATGCAATCAGGTGATTTAGACCATTTATACGAAGTACTGCAACGTACTGAAGAAAAAGACAGTGCAGGTCAAAAAAAATGGGTGTGGAACAAGATTGGTGAATTTTACGGTGGTGAAGTGCCTGTCAGTACTTCTGCATTTTCATCATCTGGTGCAATGGGATCGGCTTTAGTCGTTCAGATCAATTACCGACCTGAAGATTTTCCAGACTTGTTGCCTGCACATCAGTTACGTGATGCAGACAGCCAAAACATTTATGCGATCACAGGCATATTGCCAGTGAGTCGTTCTAAGCATCGCATCATGTGTGCCGTGGGGAAAATATGATTGATTCGTCTGTGGAAGTTGAAGGCTTGGACGATCTGACTGAAAAGTTGGAAGGTCTAGTCAATCTGGCGAAGCAGACAAGTGTAACGCAAGCTGTTTGCCGATTCGCTTTAAAAGAATTACATGCCGATGTGGTTGCAGATGCACCACGGGCAGAGGAAGCATATTACCGATATTCACGGGGATCTGCACGAGCACGTAGACGTGGCAATCCGCAAAATTCAAGAAGATTGGTTCAACCAGGTACGCTTCAGGAATCAATTAAATTTAAGCGGATTAAATTGCCTAAAAGTGTCGGTGTCGGGATTTATGTCACCAATAAAGCCTTTTATTGGCGATTTATTGAGTATGGAACACCTCACATGGCAGCAGACCCATTTTTGCGTAATAACTTTGATGGCCAAAAAGAGCGTGTTGTCGAGCGATTTAAAACCAGTTATGCAAGACGTATTAAAGCCATTATTAAAAAACAGCAGGTGAATGCAGATGCTGGCGATTGAAATTTGTAATGCATTGCTGAGTGATGCTGGATTTAAGTGTGGACCTGCACCCATTGCTGCAGGTGAAGACCTGACAGATGGCTATGTCACTTTTCAGGACATCAGCACGGTACCGCAAAACGATGTAACAGGTTGGACGGGCATTGATTATGTCCGTATGCAAGTGAATGTCTATCATCATGAAAAATTGAAAGCATCACAGCGTGCTAATCAGATTAAAAAATTATTTTCAAAACAGAATCCGTACTGTGAATGCACGCCAGCTGGTGAGCGTGGATCACATGACACTGAAACCTTGCTGCACTGTCAGCAAATCGATTTTTACATGACTCAATCTGATAACAGTTGTTAGGAGACACTATGACTGATTGCGCAGCGGGAACAGTTGATTCCCAGGGAATTAAATTAAATGTATCTGGTGGTATTTTTACACCAAAAACGTATATTGCAGATATTTTAGATCTGCCTTTACCTGCGGGTGAACGTTCAACTGATGATGTGACTTCGGTTTTATCAAAATTCGCTGAAAAACTGGCATCTGGTGTTATTGATTACGGCAATATTGAACTTAGTTTGCTTCAGCGTACCAATACTGATCAGCAAGTGACACTGGAACGAGCTTTCATTGATGGGGACTGCTTTGATTGGGAAATTGAACTGCCAGATGAAGCCAAAACTTCATATAAATTCTGCGGATCAATTACCAAGTTTGCACCATCCCGCGAAGCATCCAAGAAAAACCGTGTTGCGCTGACAATTGCAATCTCCGGTGCAGTGGATCACCTTGAAAATGGTGTTTCAAAGCTGACAGTACCAGCTGGAACCTAATTTAAAACTTTCAAAAAGACCCCGTTTCGACGGGGTTTTTTCATTCTATCTATTTAAAAAAATGAGAGGCAATCATGTCTAATTTAGTAAATGCATTCTTGGCAACAGTTGGTAAAAAACAATCTCAAATTGTTGAAATTAAAGATGTGGGAAGTGTTGGTGTCCTAACTTCATTAACCATGAAGCAACGTGCTGAATATTTTAATGAGCGTAAAAGCCTTGAAGACTCGAAAGGCAATGCACTTTTACTGCAAACAACTGTATTTGACCCCGAAACTGAAGAACATATTTTCAAAAAATTATCGTTGGACGATATTAATAACCTTCCAACATACGTGACAGATCCATTGATCAAAGTGGCACTGCAAGCAATTGGTGTAACGCCTGAAATGATTGCACAGCAGGCCAACAAAGAGGTGGAGCCTGAAGAACTAAAAAACTCCGCGAACGACCAGAGCTAATGTTTATGTTTCAGCTCGCACTGCGGTTGGGTCGGACCGTAAACGAGTTGATGAGCAGTATGAGTGCTGAGGAATTCGAGTACTGGAAAGCATTTTCAGTATTCGAGCCAATCGGTGTTCTACGTGAAGATGCATTATTTGCCAATGTCTGTAAAACACTTGCTGATTTACAAGTGAAAAATGAGCTTACGCGTCGTGATTTCATTGTGTTCAATCGCGATAAAGAAGAGCCTGAACCTGATATTGAGCAAACGATGCGTAACATCAAAGCAGTGTTTGGAGCATTAAGTGCCAAGTCAAAAGCATAATTTTAAGGTCGGTGATGAAGTTTATATTCCTGACCTGTTTGCCCGTCACAAATTTCGGGTACCAGATGACGAACAATATGTCGTGGATAAATTGATTGATGATGAACGTCTGCAAGTCAGTATCGAAGACCGTTCATTTGTGGGGCATTATTCGCATTTTGCAATTGTTAAAAATTAAAGGTGTAATACCCGATCAAACAATAAAATTGGATGGGGTATTCATGAATAAGTTTCTTATAGCAAGTCTGATGCTGATTAGTATTAATCTGCATGCATCAGACGAGCCACGAAATGAACGTCTGGAGGGATTGAAGAAACTTTTAGAAGAGGGTTCAGTATCAGAATTTAATGATTGGTACCCAGTATGCAACAAAGACCGGTTTAATGGATCTAAGAGCTGTACTTTGTCGAAAGATACAGTTTTGATCATGTTAAAAGACGGTACCTATGCAGTATCAGTCGGTAAACGGCATTATCCACGATCAAAAAGCGCAATAAAAATTGATAATAACGCAACGATTTATGGATATGAGGGAATTTTAGAATCCCCAAAGAAAGTGATAGAACAATTAAAACAAGGTAAAAAAGTTTTCACACGTTATCAGGAATGGCCATATCAGCATAACCGTGACAGTGAAATTAATTTGACAGGTTTCCCCGAAAAGTTTGAAGAAATGTTGGAGCTGTATAGACGGCTCTAAAATGCAAATACAAATGACCTCGCTTCTGGCGGGGTTTTTTTATGGGTGAAATTTATGTCAGGTGATATTTTAAGTCGGATTCAGATTTTGCTGGATGCAAACACAGCAAACTTTGAACAAAATCTGCAGAATGCACAGCGAACATCTGTATCAACCTTTGACAAAATTAAATCCAGTGCAAAAGTCATGGGTACCGCAGTTGCTGCGGGTGCAGCATCAGCGACAGTGGCACTAGCAGCAATGGCTTGGGAAACAGCAAATCAAGCCGTCGAGTTAGAAAAATTTGCGCTACGTGCCAATACAACAACCCAAGATTTCCAAAAAATGGCGGTGGGTGCTCAAGCTTATGGCATTGAGCAAGAAAAACTCAGCGACATGATGAAAGACTTCAATGAAAAGTTGGGTGAACTCACGACCATTGGTGCTGGTGGCGGTGTCGATTTCTTTGAACAGATTGCGGTTAAGACTGAAGGATCGGCAGCAGCAGCTGAAAAGCTGATTCTGAAAATGCAGAAACTTTCAGGTCCTGAAGCACTCCAGCTCTATGTCGATAAACTCGAAGAAGCAGGGGTGACGCAACAGCAAATGTCATTCTATTTGGAGTCGATGGCTTCAGATATGACCGACCTCATTCCATTGTTGATCAATGGCGGTGAAGGAATGAAACTCTATTCAGATGCTGCAGAACGTGCAGGTCTGGTCATGAGTGATGAAACAATTGCCCAAGCCAAGATTTTAAAAGAGCAAATGTATTTGCTTGATTTGCAAATGCAAGGTGCAAAAAATCAGCTGATGCAAGCTGTAATTCCTGCCTTTGTCGATATTGCACAGGCTTTCTTTGGTGGATCTGAACAGGGAATACAATTCTCTGGAGTCGCTGAAGGTGTTGCAAAAGTATTGAAGGGCGTTGCTTCAGTTGCGATTGGAGCAGTCACAGCTATTCAACTTTTGGGTAAAGCACTTGGTGGAATGGCCGCAATTGGCGGTGCAATCTGGAATGAGACCGACTGGTATGAAATGAATCCAATTGGTCTTGTGAAGGCAGCGTATGAAGCACGAGCAGAAATTTCAGCTTTAACAAATGAGATGAAAGCCGACATGCATAGCACCATTATTGGTGCAGCTGATCGTTTAGATGGCATGTGGAATAGTACAAGTTCGGGTACAGCAGCACAGATGGCAGCCTTGCGTAGTGTTGAGAAAACAACAGGCGGTGTGAATGCAGGTTTAGGCACATTAGTTGAGAAGCAAGACAAGGCAGAAAAATCAGCGAAAAAAGCCACAAAAGCCAATTCTGAGCTAAATAATGTCTTACGTGATCAAGAGCGTGCTTTAGAGCAAGCCAAGCGGTTGGTGTATGAATATGGCGATGAGTTGCTTCGTATTGAAGAGGATCTGAAAAAAGACCTTGAAGAAATTCAGGGTGCAACCTTAAAAGCTGAAGCGAAAGATCGTTATTCTGCCCTGGCTAAAGCGCAGGCAGCTTCACGAAAACAGTTATACGTGGCTGAGCTTGAAAATGAGCTATATGAGCACCGTAAAACTGAAGAAGAAAAACTTGCTGATGAACTGCGCATTAATAAGCTTCGTTTAGATGCTCAGCGTGGTCTAAACAAGAATGAGCTGGAACTGCGCAAAAAGGCTTTAGAAGACAAGTACCGTTTAGAACTGGCACACATTGAGGATCAAAAACGATCTCGTGTGAATGATGCCATGGCTGCATGGGGTGGTACTTATTCAGACATGACAGGGCAGGGTGAAGATCATGCCTTGTCACAAAAACGCTTTTCACGCATAGACGAATCGCAGGAGCTGTTTGACGCTCAAATGGCGTTGGCAGATACCGCTGAAGAACGTGAAGCGATCTGGGAAGCACATCACAACCGCATGCAGTTTATTGAGCAGGATTACTTCCGTTCTCGTGCCAATATGCAGCTGCAGTATGGCATGAGCTATGTGCAAGGCGCTGCAGGCGTTTTGGCACAGGTATTGGGTGAAAACTCGAAAGCATATCAAGCTATGTTTGCAATGCAAAAAGCGATGGCGATTGCTCAAGTCATGATGAATGCACCGACAACATTTTCCAATGTCTATGCCTCCGTGTCTCAGATTCCATATGTAGGTTGGGTCATGGCTCCAGTGGCAGCAGGTGCCGCAGTTGCATTGCAATTGGCACAAGCAGCAACAATCGGCAGTGTAAGTTTTAATCCTGCAGGTATGGCCCACGATGGTATTGATCGGATTCCAGAAGAGGGTAGCTGGTGGCTTGATAAAGGTGAACGTGTTTTGACAGAGCAAACATCATCGAAACTGGACAATACGCTTGAAGAGATTCGTCGAGGCAACCGTGAGCCAGCATACGATACGTCACCAGTACAGCAACCGATTTATAACATTCAAGCCTTGGATGGTAAGAGTGTCGAACGTGTCTTGAGAAAAAACAGCCGTCACGTTGCTGGCAGCATGAAAGGCTATGCACGTAATTTTGGGAGATAAATGATGTCTGATGTTTTATTTCCAGACTTAAGAATTGGTTATGACCTGACGCGAAAGCCGATGTTTAATACTAAGATTATGACATCGGTGAATGGTCGTGAACTGCGTGCAAGTTATCAAGCTGTGCCGAAATATGAGTTTTCGCTGACTTTGCCAGGGCTTCAAGAACGAAAGGGCGAACTGCAGGCAATTGAAGATTTCTTCGTTGCTCGTCGCGGTGCCTTTGATTCGTTCTTGTTCAAAATGCCTTGGGAAAATGAATATGAATGCACCTTTAATGGTGACGGCACAACGACTTCATTTCAACTATATAAAGGTCAGTTGCCACTTGGAAATACACAATCTCAAGTAGCAATGGATCTTGATCCGACATTTTGGAACGAAGATGACAATCAGCAGTTTTGGAGCGATAACGATGACGAATTGTTCTGGGATGATACAAAAATCACAGTGAGCAAAAGTGGTGTAGTTCAAGCAACAAAGCCATTGAAAGCGGGGCATAAGTTTTCAGTGAAAGGCACGTTTTATTATCGTTGCCGATTTGCAGATGATGACCAAGCTTTTACGCTTTTTAGTTATCGATTATGGAAAGGTGAAGTTACCTTGATCGGATCTTTGGGAAATAAAGTATGAGAGCAGCTACTGAAAAACTAATTGCGTTACTTGATGCTGACCAGTTTGTGATGGCAGACCTCTATACCATTACAACGGTGCAGGGCGATGTTTTTCGATATACGAATTATGACTTTGATCTGACTGTTGCTGGTCAAACATATAGTTCGAGTGGTCCTATCATCAGTCGTGAAGGGATTAGCCTGTCACTAGGCATTGAAGTTGATAATTTATCGATCAGTATTGATTGTATTGATGATAATGAATGGAACGGCATCAATGTTGTTCGTGCTTTTCATAATGGCCAACTGGATGGTGCTCGATTTAAGTTGGAGCGTATTTTTATGGATGCTAATACACCAACGGATACCAGTGCCGGTAGCATTAAGTTGTTCGAAGGTCGAATCATTGAGCCTGACTTAGACAGAAATTCAATTCAGGCTAGTGTCGCGTCAGATCTGGATGAATTGAATGTGAAAATGCCACGAAATCTGTATCAGCCAAGTTGTACCAATACGCTATTCGATACAGCATGCGGTCTATTGCGTCAAAACTTTATGGTGCAAACAACCATTGAAACGGGCAGTACTGCAGCACGAATTTTATGCCAGGTGAATCAGCCGCAAGGTTGGTTTACCCAAGGCGTAATCGAGTTTTTGGACGGTGGTAATGCCGGTCTGAAACGGACGATTCGCATGCATGAATCAGGTGCTTTGTTATTGACTTTGCCGTTGTTGGAAGCACCGCAGGCTGGGCAACGAATTAAAGTTTATCCTGGATGCGATAAACGTCTTGAGACTTGCCAAAACCGTTTTAATAACTTCAGTCGTTTCCGTGGTGCGCCATTTATACCAGTACCAGAAACAGCCGTTTAACCAAATTTGTATTAATCCATACCCGGCAATCGCTGGGTTTTTTTATGGGGTGAGAAAATGCCTTTACCTACACCACAAGAAATGCGTGACCTTACGAAAAAACATTCTGAAGTAAGAGAGATGTTAGCTCAGATTGTAGGTAATGTATTTTCTAAAAGTGCGGTTAGAGAACTAATGGTATTGCCTGAAATGTTTTCTAATCAAGCTGTATATAAAGAAAATGGAAAGATCAAAGTCTCAACATCAAACGGAACTTTTTATCAAAAAGTTTCTGTGAGAGCAGGCGAGAGGTTCTTAGTAAAAAGCATTGACTATAATGTATCTAAAGCATGGTATTTGGTTGATGCAAATGACAATGTAATCGACGAATGTAAAGGTTTTCCAGAACTTGCATCTGAAATCATTACAATCAAAGACGATGGTGTTTTCTTATATGCTAATTGTATCAACTCTGAAATTTCAAATTTTAAGTTAGAAAAATTATCAACTTATGAGCAAAAAACATTAGATTTGTCGGGTGATTATCCTCTTGAAGTTGGTATTGCGTACATTTCCGATAATGCAGAAAGAGCTAAAGCGGTACGTGTTGGCTCACCGTCAGTCACAAGCATGGTCATCAGAGCCAATGTGGGTGATAAATTTAAAATTGATGCTCGAAAAATCAGCACAGTTAAGTCTTACTATTTTGTCGCTGAAGATTTTACGATTGTAAGCAGTGAATCAGATAATGAACCTGATTTAAAATTTGTTACTGTACCGCAATATGCTACAAAGTTAATTGTATGCTCTGATAATTCTTACAATTTTTCAGTTTTAAAAGCGAATTACTTTGATGTTTTGGCATATGAAGCAAGTATAAAGCCTGAACCTGTTGTTAAGAAAAATCTCAAAGATTTCTATCCGCAGCAACCAAATTACAGACATCTGTTGCAGGAAAAATGTCCTAAATTTTACAACAAGTTGCGCAATAAAACTGGTGATGTAACTGTGTGCATTACAGGTACATCACTTACACAAGGCAACTTGTACGCTACTACACGTTCAGATGCAACAACAAGACCGCCATTGCTTCACACAAATGATTTGGCATCCCATATTTTTGATAGTTTAATCTCATATTGGGGTGGTCAACAGTATCGCAGATATGATCATGCAGATTTGTCTTATTCGGCTTCGAGCTGGAGTGTAATTAATACACTTAAAGATGGTAGTAATAATGATGTGTGGGATGATTTCGATTACAAGAAAAATGGCTTAACGAAAACGACAGTTTCCGCAAATGCAAGTGTTTCTACAGTTATTCCAATTGGTGCTTGGCAGTTTAACTTCATCTATCGAAGTGATAGTCAAAGTGGAAATTGCACAGTTTCAATTGCGGAAGGAAATACGAAAGTTGAAGTCTACACTGGCACAACATGGGTTGAAGCAAACGGCTATGTATTCAGCATGTTAGAGAGTGCTGCAACGACAACAAAGGGTAATACATGCTATCAAAAGCGCCTAAAAATGCGTTGTAAAAACAAAGTGAATGGCGGTATTGACTCACTTGCTACAGCGAAAAATATCACGATTTCAAAAGGCAACAATGCAAATCGATTTAACGTAGTTGGTTTCGAGTGGTCACCGCGTGAGTACATGCTGACATTCATTAATGCTGCAAGAGGTAGTCATGCTTGGGGCTTAACAGGCTCTCCAGATAATCTTGAAAATTATCAAGATTCTGACATTTGGGAGTTTAATCCTGATTTGATTTTGTGTGAAGTTACAGCGATTAATTGGGGTGCTGGATTCGGTCAAGCCTTAAAAGTTGATCCTAATTGGTATGTAAATATTGCTAAAAAGGCATTTTCTGACGAGCTTGGTGTTCGAGCGACATCTCTTTATACAAAGTCTGAGCAGTTCACTAAATGCGAAATCATTTTTTACGGTGACACTGTTGCGACAAGTGTTAATTACGATACTTTGTGGGATGCAAACAAACAACCAGAGTTTGGGCTTGTTGAAAATGCAGCGTGGAATGGTTCTGGATCAACAGAAAACGTAGGTCGTGTCAAAACGATCTTTGAGAACTATGAAGCTGTCGAGCTTTATATGCAATCAAAGCCATACGTTTTTATTCCAGTAGTTTATCAATTTAAGAAATTAGCAGATGACGCATTCGGGAATTATCCTGATGCTTTTGCTCCAACGCTGGCAGATGGCGACTCACTCAGCTTTGACCGTGTTCACTTAAATGATAACGGTGCTGCATTTTATGCGTATTTGATTAAACCGCTGTTTGAGAATTTGTAAAAAAATGGTGAGTTATGAAAAACCAAGAAGCCGTAAATGAAGCAATGACTTGGCTCGGCACGCCATACCATCACCAGGGTCGTGTCAAAGGTGTGGGTGTGGATTGTGGAACGCTGATCTGTGAAGTCTATGAAAAAGTGGGCTTGATGGATCACTTAGATCCGCGCCCATATCCACCAGATTGGCACATGCATCAGCTTGGCCAACGATATTTAGAGCATGTTTTATCCGTGTGCTATGAAGTCGATGAACCACAGCCTGGTGACATTGTTTTATACCACTTTGGCAAGTGCATCAGTCATGGTGCAATTGTCGTCGAATGGCCTACGATCATCCATTCATATATCCATCAGGGGGTCATCCTTCAGGATGGAACCAAAGGAAGTCTAGCTCGCAGAATTGCGGGCTTTTATCGTATGAAGAGGCTAAAAGAATAGTATGGGTGGAATATTTGGAAGCACAACGATCAGTACGTCTGATAAGCGCATCAATTCGATGCGCATTCAGCAATCTGCATACGGACTGACACAGCCATTGGTTTACGGCAAAAACCGTGTCGCAGCCAATATGTTTTGGTATGGAGACTTTAAGGCGATTGCTCATACGACAACCACTAAATCTGGTGGTAAAGGTGGTAAAACCAAGACAAAAAACACAACATACACTTATTCAGCATCTTTGATGTTGGGGCTTTGTGAAAACAAAATCAAAGATATTGGTATCATTTGGCGTGACAAAGAACAGATCGTCACAGGTAATATGCCGATTATTATTGGTTATAAACGACAAGGATTTAATTCATTAAAACCGATTATTGAATATCGAATTCAGACACCAATCGAGCAATTAGGCTTTGAATTGTTTGATGGCGACCATAATCCTGTTTGGGGATATTTAGCATCAAAACATCCAGATGAGGCGGTGCATTATCCATTCCTTGGATATGTCGCATGTGCTAATTATGATTTGGGTGGTAGTGCAGCATTATCGAATCATAATTTTGAAGTGATCAGCGACATTACATTTTCAGAAACGATTCATGATGCCAATCCAGCTGACGTGATTGAAGATTTCATCACCAATCCACGTTATGGCGCAGCACCAAGTCTAAACATGGCTGATTTATCCGAATTTCGAACCTATTGTGCAGCCACGAATTTGTTGATCAGTCCTGCATTGACTGAACAGCGTGAAGCATTTGAAATCATCAGTGAAATTGTGGAAGCCGTGAATTGTGCCGTGGTCCCAAGTCCAGACGGTTTGAAAATCCGTTCATACGGTGATAGTGCGGTGACGGGGAATGGGGTGACATTTACGCCAAATCTTGAACCAGTATATCACTTAACAGATGACGATTTCTTGGGTGAAGATCAGCCAATTCGCGTGCGTCGTAGCCGTGACACAGATGCATACAATCATTGCCAAATTGAATACGCGAATCGCTTCAACCAGTACAACACTGAGACGGTTGAAGCCAAGGACCAAGCAAATATTGAAATGTTCGGTCTGCGTACACAAGATCCAGTCAAATTTGACTTTTTCTGTGAGCCGAAAATTGCCCGTCATGCGGTGCAATTGCTATTACAGCGACGACTCTATGTGCGAAATGAGTATGAGTTTGAATTAGGCTGGAAGTACTGCCGACTTGAGCCGATGGATATTGTGACGATTACGGATGAATCCTTAGGTTTGAATCTGTTTCCAGTACGAATCACACGAGTTGAAGAAGATGAGGAAGGTGTGCTTTCGATTACCGCTGAAGAACTGGCAGTCGGGTCACGTTCAGCAGTTGAGTATGATCTGCAATCATCAAACGGGTACCAAGGTGGCAATGAAGAACCAGGCAACGTCAATGCACCAGCAATTTTTGAGCCTCCTTTAGAATTGACAGGTGGTAAAAATCAAATCTGGGTCGCTGCGTCAGGTGGAATCAATTGGGGTGGGTGTAACGTCTGGGCAAGTTTGGACAATACAACATACGAAATGATCGGGACCATTTATGGTTCAGCGCGTTACGGTACATTAGTTTCAGCCATTGATGCAGATGATACATCTATGCAAGTCCAGTTGAATACATCAAGTCAAATCTTTGGTGGTACGCTTGAAGATGCTGAAGTTGATGCAACCTTGTGTAAAGTCGGTGATGAATATATCAACTATATCGATGCAACCTTGGATGGATCAGGGCGTTATACATTAAGTAGCATGCTTCGTGGCCGTTTTGATGATGCAAGCTCACACAATGCCGGTGAATCGTTTGTTCGTATTGATCGTGCCATTTTTGAATATGACTTCAATCCAAATATGATCGACAAACAGATTTATCTGAAGTTCACAAGCTTCAACGGACTTGAGCAAAAAGAAGAAACTTTAGATGAAGTGACGGCATACAGTTACACCATCAATGGTGGT
>RRZU011840732.1_pt1 | contig 12277 bp, 22 predicted proteins | sample 2165561 | NCBI WGS metagenome assembly RRZU01 (sample SAMN10456909, study PRJNA506462) | wastewater metagenome | isolation source: wastewater sludge | place: USA: Moscow, Idaho | reverse complement strand
TCGGTGATGTCACCAACTTAGCACACTCGTCGGCTCGTGTGCAAGGGTACTTTGTTAACTTACTTACTCATGAAGTTACTGGGGCGTTTACTCCACAACGACTTTTTTTTCTGAAAGTATCTATTATAGGAATTCATTTAACACGTACTCACGAGTAGGTCAACTTTTTATAAGTTACTCATTCTACATGGTTTGATTTTTTGTCAACCACATTTTTAACTCAAAGATTATATAGAGGTAGTTAGTATGAGTTATCCTTTGTTTTCCCTAATCAGACCCTCTGATTCCATGGTAATGTACCATCTGTCAAAAAGTGGTTACCGTGTAGAAAAAATGGGTACCCAGTCGTTATCCAGCCAATAACCACCAGTTTTTCGACCATTTACATCCTCTTCTCCGACACGTCAACCCCGAAAATAAGTTACCGAGACATGATGTCTCACTGCTCGTTAAACTTTCATCTAAAATCTGCATCTGCACATCTGTGCAAATAGACACCCAAAATGATAACGATTTGATAACATAACCACCTTTACCCACCTTTTTTTGGCCCCAAACGACCTTTTTAGGTGGTTATGCTCTGACTAGGTACTTTGTCAATTTTTGGCGAATTTTAGACCAATTTGCTAAGTTACCGGTCAATTTCGCCCCCATAAAACCCCTAGTCACAGCCACGCCCCCCGAGCCCAATTCCACCATCCATGTCCACCAAACAGACGACAAAAACAACAAAACAGGGGACCTTGGTTCCCCAAGATCCCCTGCCTTCGCGAGCCCTTTAGCTACCCGCGAGACCCTTCACAATATAGTAGTCATACCAGTCCCACTGAATCAGCCTATCAAAAACTGTCTTCCGTCCTGTCCCCGCACCTGGGCCATACAGAATCTCATTGTTTCGACTCTGCAACTTCAGCCCAGCACACGAGTCAGCCCGTGGGCGAAGCTCCTTCACAAACCGCACACGAGACACTGGATGCGCAATACCTTCGGCATCACACCACGCTACGTAAGCCTCATAGAAGGCACTAGCGTCTACACCGTAGCGTTTCACCATACCCGGCGGGTCTAACAGCACCGAGCCATCTGCGAGCTTCTCCGTCAAAAACACGAGCGCTGTCGAAGACGCCTGAGCCATCTCACCCCGAGCCGTAACCATTGCCTCCGGCTCTTGTACGCCATTTCTCAAGTAATCCTCCAACCCGTCGAGCATCCAAGCAAAGATTGCCGAGCGCTCCGTGTCACTTTGCAGAATGCGATCCTGTAGACCAACGTCCACGAATTTCATGCCTGGCCTCTCCACGAGTATTTCGCGAGGTCTCAGGAACACCTGATTGAACGTGACAGGATGCAATCGCTGTGCAAGCGCTGTATCCGAGGCATCGAACTTCACGATGTCATTGGACGCCAACGCGACGATACCGCGCATACGCCACCGAGACACTGTCTTCTGGAACAACGTCCGCGAGGCGATAAGGTCACCACCGGTGATCGTCTTTACCGCAGCACCGTGGAAGTCTTTCCGGCCATCTGGTTCCGAGGCTGCAATGAACTTCGCGAGCCGTAACGAGTGCAACTCCGGCGAGGGACCACCACTGCTGTTTTTGTGCTCCAAGAGTACATCAGCCGAGATCGCCGTGCCATAGTCTCCAAAGACACTACCCAACAAGTTCAGCGTTACGGACTTACCGGTGTCTTTCGGGCCGATGAAGTTCAAGAGGATCTTCTCTTTCGGGTCCCCGAGCATCATCGAGCCGACTGTATTTCGGATATGCAAGCGAGCATCACCTTCCGGCAACACTCCCTCCAAGAACTTCGCCCACTCCGAGCCTCGCCAAGATACCGTCCTGTCCCACACGCATGCACTGCGCTGCGTGAGGTGTAGTTCTGGTCGAGCAGCATATGTGTGTCCGGCGAGGTTCCACACGCCGGTCTGACGCAACTCGTCTGCTGCGCCGCCCAAGTCCAGATACTCATCCTCTGTTACCCACCAGGCACGTGTCTCCCACGAGTCGAAGTCCTCCAAGGAGGCAACGAATCCCGGTGTCGAGCGGATGAAGCGCATAAGGGTCATCATTCCCCCAGCGGCACGCATCCCTTCGACCATCTTGACTTGCGTCTTCCAGCTAGCCGTCCACTTTCCGAGCGCTTCTTTCGCCGCTTTCTTTCCTGCCGTAACAGCATCATTTTCCGACTGTCCGGTGGCGAGCGCTTCCCGGTAGGTTTGTAGGTTCGCATTTTCGTAGACGTTACTCTTGAGATATGCGAGTGCACGCTCCAGTGTTTGTGCGTAAACGTCCATCATCTGAAAGATCATGTCCGTCTGGAATGTCATCTCCCATACATGCCCAGCCCAGAAGTACCACGAATCTGTTTCTGGTATCCAAGCGAGCTTGTTTGGGTAGTGTGCCGCGAGTACTTTCACCGCGTCAGTGTGATGTTTGGGGAATTTCTTTTCGGATTCAACAAAATCTAGTCGTCCGTCTGTATCCCAACCCAATAAGTCTTTCCACCATTGACGTACTTCTATAAGCTCGTCAACACGAAGACACTCCGGGAAACTTTCTGTTGTTGTCCAGCGTGTGTCCACACGCTACCTCCTTCTGAGCCACTCCTGCACCATATTCATCTCGTCACCATGCCACCAGAGTTCTGCCGCGACTGCAATTTTTGTCAAAGGCCGTTCTTCCGCTACAAGGCGCAGCAGTCCAGTGTCAGGAGAGTCCGACAATAGTTTAGCAACATTTGGGCTATTTATCCACCCGGTGACCATGGACCTGGGATTGACATTGCCAGACCCCGGTCGTGTCCACTCTTGACGCTCCTCATAGTCCGGGTCCCCATGCTTCCTCCAGCCATACGGCTCCAAAATTTCCTCCCACGTGACCTCTGTCATGAAGGACTCGCGAGCACGAATCCACGCTTCCATACCGGATAGCGTTGTCTCGTCGCTGCCCAACAGCCGAGCCAGTTCGCCACCGTACACGCCAAGTTGCTTTGTGAACTCCTCACGTCGAGTGACTTCGCGTTGTCGGCGCTGCACACCGATGTCAGCCCAAGCTTCGCCAATCTCACTATTCAGTCTATCTGCATTCATGTAGGTATCCAGACACCGCACAGTGCCGACGAGTCGAACATCGCCACCGGCCGTGTCACCTTTACCCATCCATAGTGTCCCCGGTAGACGCAGTACACGCGTGGGGTCCACGAGCTTATCGATGTGCATGCCAGAGTCCATTTTGGCCCATAGCCACAGCTTCGTGACGAATTCGCTCACACGGTCAGCCTCTATACCACCATCTACTTTCCAGTAGCAATGAAACCCGCTGCCAGAGTCAATGATGATGCTTGGCGAGATCCAGTCAGGTAGTCCGAGAATCCACACCAACGCATCATCACGGTCTGTAAAAGACCCCTCTTTGACGTCAACGTCCAACCACACACCCGGTGCACCTGTAACCTGGGCAACACGTCGTGCACCAGGACGCATGTACGCAGCAGTGACGTAGACGTTTTGTGGCTCGGCCCCCCACACAAGTTCATGAAGTCCAACAGTCTCGATAGTTTCGATGATGTCTGGCACGGGTGCCCAGAAAGTCTTCCGAGACGGCAGTTGCATGATATGAACCCCTGCCCCATCCGGCACGTCTTTGTGCCATGTTTGCAGAAAGTTCACGGCCGCTTCGTTGTTTACGTCAGCACCACGAAACAGGTGCTTTATTGTCGTTTGCATTATGCCTCCTTTTCGTGCAATTTTCTCACTACCATAATCGGAAGAGGTGACTCTCGATACTCGTTCTCCTCATATATAAAACCATAGACTACCATCACGCAGGGAGGTCCCAGCCAATAGGAAGGATCAGAGGATCCATTATTCTATTTTCTTTATCTAGCGGTAGTGTACGATTACGTGCCTCTCCAAGATACCCACCAACCCCTTGGTAGAAGTAGTTGTACTGCAGAGTATGGGCAAACAATCCACCACGTCTATCACCCCACTCATATACAAACCCATAAACAATCATCGGTGCTCCACGTCCTGAACAGGTAGGATCAGAGGGTATCGTATCTTAGTCACCAACCAGAGACACTCTAGCTCTGGCTGCATAGGCTCGCCAAAGCCTGCATAGAAACACTCGTAGTACACACCAGTGTACGGCGTCCCGGTGAGTCGATCACCAAACTCATACATAAACCCACAAACTATCATTCCTCCCTACGACCAATCATGACGCGACTATCCTCCACTTTGTCTTTGTCTTTGTGGATCGCCATACTCCAATTACTCTTCCTCTTATTGCCTAACTAGCCGTCGGCCGCCAGCCGCCAGCCGCCGGTTTCCGGCCGCCCTTTAACCATTTTCCTTCGTGCAGTTTACCACCATACATGATAGGAAGTTCTAGGGCAGTTTGCTTCACAAACAACCTGTTCCGCGTTGCTAGAGCACGACCATTACTCTCTGTGTCGTAAAGTATGTATTCATCACTCAACAGGGAGTCTTCCCAGTACTGGTAACAAGTTTCTAGCGCACACTCGTCTTCATCTGGTTCATACAAAAACCCATATATCATGTTATTCTCCCAACCCCACGCACATAAAGACAAATCCTAAGGAAAGAAAGCGCGTCGCGTGAAGGTAGTCTTTCGGTGCATAACACCACGCGTTGTCCTGCCAGGGGCTGACGTACCAATAGGCATAAAGGATTTCCTCCCAGACAAGGTCTTCGTCCTTTTCATACACAAACCCAAATACCACGACAGTCACCCAAAGCAGTCTGTCAGTAGCAACTGACGCTGCCATTGCGTAGGCTCCCAAGGTACATTTGAGAAGGAGTTAATCCAGTGCCCGTCGGATGGGTCTTTGTGCCAAAATGTCCATACTAGGTCATCGATCTGTAGTTTATCACCAGGTTCGTACATAAATCCCATTATCACCACAATAATTTACTCTTCTACTATTTGCTGAGAAAACATGATATCTGCAATCTGAATACCAGTGGGCTGTCGATTACTTATATACAACCATCCGAACATGGACCTCCGCCAATAGCCGCATTTCTGCATAGGCTGATCGCCGCTCTGCAGATAGTCACCTCTTTCATACACAACACCTAAGATCATATTTAGATCATTTGTACGTCCTGGTGTGGGCATTGCGTCTCTTCTCTGTTTTGTAGAGCACAAATGGCAGTAAGTCTGTATCACTAGGTTCTATCGACCACACGGTCACGGGTGCTTTCCGGGCTATCACTGGAGACCATACATCAATACGGCCAGTTTTCGTACCACGGATGACGTCACCTTGTTCATACATGAACCCCAGAACCATCGCCACACCGGCACGTTCGTGCTGTTTTTCCATCAATACCGCCCCTTACGGCCCTTACAAGCTTGAAACCGGTTCGATCATGCCGCTAACCAAACGATATATCTTCTCGGCGTTGGCTTCGCTGTCTTCAGCCGTACCGTCAATGACATGGATGTTGTCAGACTCACGCATTTGCATAACATACGTAGCATACCCGCGCAGCACACGGTCATAGAATGCGTCAGACTCGCGCTCAAAGCGCGTGTCGTTGCGCAGTTGGTGTGGTCCTTGCATCATAAACGTGATATCAGGGTATCGGTCATTCGTGGCCTCGCGTGCCATATTTGCTACTCCAGCTATCTCATACCCACGGACTTGGTAAGCATAGGTTGAAGCAACATACCGGTCACAAATTACGATTGCTCCACGCGCTAATGCAGGGGCAATAACTTCCTTTTCGGTGATGACCATGTCAGCCACAAAGAGATAGGGCATAGCAGCCGTAGGAACTTTCTCCAACATCGCGCGGATAGTCATTCCCATCTCCGTTTGCCCAGGGTGACGTACTTCTACAACTTCCCAACCATCCTCCCGCAGTCGCTCAGCAAGCCGCGCCGCCTGCGTGCTCTTCCCGACACCGTCAATTCCCTCAAAGACGATAAACATATTCTCCTCACATAGGTATTTCTGCAATGCGTACCTTGGTGTCACAATACTGACAGACTCTAACCGTAGGTGCAACAAATCTGGTACTACCCAATACGGATCGACGTTCGCAGAATGGACAATCAAAAACGTAACTCAGGTATGGAGTAGCTTTGGTTTCGGTCGGTGTGGATACAAGCCACTCGGCAGCTTCCTCTAGGGTACCAAATACCTTCTCAGACGGACGTATACTATTCGTAGCTGCCCTGTATAATGAGTCACACCTCCTCACCAACCCCCGAGTTTCCCCATCAGATGAGACAAGCCACTTGTGTGGAATGCACGGGAATTCACCTCCTTGTAGGACTTTTGCTCCTGCATCCCACAAATCATGTATGGATTGAACGCCGTCTTTCTCGACAAGGTGACCCCGGGATTCCGGAGATTCTGCTGACCATGCGTATGGGTGTAGTTCATAGTTCATCATTGATATAACCTTTGCTATCCGTTCTCACATTGTCTCACCAGCCAAGCAATGGCTGATCGCTTTGTCTTGTATGATGCTGTGGCACCGCTTGGGGAGATAGCATTGAACAGACCCTTACTAATTAGGTGCACGTCACCGATGAACTCGCCATCGTGGAACACCTCCCAGGTGATGGCAATAGCAGTCGTACTCATCTGTTCTTCCTCTCGCTCGTGTTGTATGCCTACTGTAACACAGTACCCACCAGATACACAACACCTACCCGTGTGCTATGCTGTCTGTCTACACACAAGCCCAAACCAATGAGGAGCACATGCCTGCATTAGATTCTGTTGTGCTGCACTACGTAGACGACTACGAGACCACGCAAGAGTTTATGCGTTGGCTAGGAGAAAGACACCTAAACGACGCCATTGCTATTGATATCGAGACGACAGGTCTCACTCCGTACGCACATGATGCTGCGATCCGCCTCATTCAGGTAGGTGACACACAGCATGGCTGGGCTATGTCTTGGGAGTGGTGGCAGGGACTGTTCCTAGAAGCGATGAAGCGCTATCAGGGCACAATCCTCACACACAACCAAGCGTTTGAGGACTCGTGGTTTCGCCGCTTCTCTGTATTCCGCTTCCCTCGTGAGCGATCAGCGGATACCATGATTGCCGCACGTATTGACAACCCACTTGCATCAGCAGCCCTGAAGACTATCACACGAAAAATTGACCCTCGTGCTGCCTTGGGACAAAAAGAGCTAGACGACGGGATGAGAGAAAACGGCTGGGACTGGGCCACAGTCCCACTGGACTACCCTCCATACTGGCAGTATGGTGCACTAGACCCTGTCCTAACATGTCTGTACTGGGACACCGTACAGAAGGACATGACAACAGGCGGCCAGTATGCCAATGTTTTCGAGCTAGAGATGGCAACGAGGCACATCGCTTCTGACCTTGAAACAACAGGTATGGTCGTTGATCGCGATTACTGCATAGAATATGCCGAGAAGCTTTCAGACTACGCAACAGCGTACGGGGACTGGGCGAAACGTGTCTACGATGTTTCCTTCTGGTCAACACAACAGATGGCCCAAAAGATCGAGTCTATGGGTGGCGTTATCCAAGAATACACGGATAAAGGCGCACCAAAGATTGATAACAACCTGTTCAAGTTTATCGCGAACCCAGACAATGGGTTCAACAAGGATCTTCGAGACTTCGTGTATCATGCGAAGCTCGCAAAGCAAGCACGCAAGTTCGCGAGCACCTACTTCAAGAACTACGTAAACTTGTCTACCTACGATAGCCGTATCCATCCAAACATCAACACACTAGGCGCACGAACAGGCCGAATGTCTGTGTCAAACCCCAGCCTCCAGAACGTTCCCCGTGGTGATGAGATGGTACGCGGAGCGTTCACTTCTACAGACCCTGAACATGGGCTTGTGAGCGTGGACTTCTCGCAGATTGAGGCGCGCCTCTTCGCTCATTTTTCTCATGACGACAACCTCCGCGAGGCTTTCCGCGTGGCTGATGCTACGGGCGGTGACTTCTTCGTGGAGGTCGGAAAGCAGATCTACCAAGACCAGCTATTCGACAAGGCGGATAAGCGCCGTAATCTCGTGAAGTCGTCTATGTACGGCCTTACATACGGCGCTGGCCCAGAGAAGATTGCGCAGACTGCTGGTGTGACAACGGCGGCGATGACGACAGTACTGGACTCGTTGCACGAGAGCTACCCTGGTATTAAGCGGTTCATGTCTGAGACAGAAGCACAGGGCTCGCGCCGCGAACGTGAGACGGGTCAGGGCTATGTCATCACTCCCCTCGGACGGCGTCAGCCATGTGACAAGGGTAAAGCCTATACTCTGGTGAACTACCTCATTCAGAGTACGGCGGGTGATGTTCTTAAGCGTGCTTTTGTGCGTCTGGATGCAGCGGGCTACACTCCGTACATGAATCTTCTTGTCCATGACGAGTGCATTTTCGATGCACCACTTGACATCGCAGATCAACTCATGCATGATGTACCTGAGATCATGGCACCACGCAAAGAATTCTCGGTTGAGATTCCCGCTGATGCTGAGGGACCATACCGCCGATGGGGTGACAAGTACAAGAAGTAGGAGAAGACCATGCGCCGTACACATCTCTTTTGCGCCAAACCATGCTAGAGTGTGTACGCCAGATTTACAGGAGAGATGCGATCAACAACAGAAGATAATCGTAACGGATATAAGTACAGAGACACCGCCTGCTCATATTGCGATGACCGTCGTAGACGATCTCCATGTTCTTGGGAAATCTGGCGTGCTGGCGTCTGTGACATCTTTTGTGCAAGGAAACAACCGAGTGTACACTTTTTCTACGCAGTACCACGAGAGTTTTGCGGTGTACCTCCATGCGGATGGCGTAGACCCGAAGTATCTTGAACTACAAGAATTGAGGTAATATGAACTATTCACGAAGCGCACTGCGTGAAGAGCTAATGCAGCCAGCCTACGGCACGAACTCCCTACTAGATAAGCCTCTCGTTGATGCCCTGGTAACTGTGGTAGACGACATTGTTCAGATCCACTTTTACAACCAGCCGTGTTCAGTGACTATCGGCAGGGAATCTGGTGTTGCCGTGACTCTAGAGTGCGACGACACGCGAGCATGGATACAATACAGAGACCTTGGTGCAGATAGTGCAGTCACCACAGGGTCGTCTGTGTGCACATCCGCACAGTCCATATACACCACGCATTGCGGTGTTTCGAGTACGGCAGATCAACTTGTCCTCAAGGCAGGTAAAGCCTTTATGGCCACGGCTATTCCCTATACTCCTCCGTTGCTACTCCATGAGGTTGGCGAGGTGTTTACAACGCACTGCACAGAAGTTCGCGAATTCTCGCCTGAGTGGGTAGCCACGAATAAGCCTGTCGCTTTTCGCATTGTCCATAAGCTCGCGTGTCTGTTTGGGGGTCTACAGCTACTGGATGCACACACTTTTGGTGCATCACTGGTCATGACTTTTTCGCACGATATTGTGATGTGGATATCTAATGATAGCCGTGTGCGCTTAAGTGTGGATAGGAATGATCTTCAAGTACCTTATGATGATGTAGAGAGCATGCTCTTCCCCGTGCTGGACATGTGGTATCCAAACAAAGAAGAAGAAAGACAAGCGTAAAGGAAAACGTATGACGGCACTAAAATTTATAGCGGAACTACGACAGAAGGTAAACGACGCGCAGGTACAGAACCTTGCATACTCGACGTCCATCCAGAACTCTGTTATCTATGCATTGACAGCAGTCATTGCTGCCTACCAGGTTCCAGAAAGCCTCTGGAAGCAGATGGACGTTGTTGTCACACCGTACACGTTGTTCGTGTCCGTGCCGATCAGCAGCCGCGAGACTATTGATGTGTGCTATGCTAAAGATCCAGAACAGCAACATATCAAGGCAACGTACACCGACGCTAAGGATCTACCTGTGCATAATACACATACACGCACAGGGATCAGTGACCCGACAACTGCGGACTTCGCGGTACTGATTGATAGCGTGCTGCCGCTACAACAAGAGGCGAGCTAACGATGCGACTAGCCACAGAGAAAGAGCTACGTGCGTTGCATTATGAAATTATGGACGTTCTGTATACGGCAGGATTGGTTGAAGATCGTAGACCAGTGATGGTATATGAGCAGGAAGAGGGAGTACTAGAAGCACGAGAAAGAGATATTGTTGACGTACTTATCACGTCTAGTGTTCAAGTACACTTAGCGATTAGTGACGTGTACGGTTGTCAACGTATCAGTGCTGTGTTCCCTATGCACGGGTTTGATGCTGCGGCTACGCAGAACTTTAACACGATGGTATCAGAAAATGTGACTGTGATTTGGCGTCCTCAAAATGTACATGCTATCTTACCTGTAGACTTTGATCTTCGATACTTAGATCAAATCAACGAGCGTGTACGGGCCTTTCATACGGCGATAAACAGTGAAGTAGGCAATATGGAATACTTCACAGAAGAAATCCCCGACTCCATTCAGTGTGCTGCAGAGTTACGTGAAGCTGCTTGTCGATATGCTGACCTTATTATGGTCGAACCAATCACACAACTGCCACTCGTTAGTGCATACAATTGCGACAATGAAAGCGAGGTTGGCATGACGTGGATAGTCGATGACCGCACCATTATGGTTCAGCTATACTGTGCTCCTGACGATGACTTTGTTCAAGCCTCTATGGAAGTACACAACCACGATGGTGTCATCACCAGCACACTCCCTGCTTCGCCAGATAGTCTGATGCTCATTGCACAAGTGAGCAAAGCCACATGCGAAGGAGACACAAATTGAAGCTGACGAATGGTGATCTAGAAATTTCTATTACCATAGAAGACATCTACCGGGAAATTAAGTTTATCGTTGACGATACTGTAGAGTCTTTACGATCCGTTCTTGCAGACGGTACGTCAACTGTCGAAATTCTGAGTATTGTGGAAACGTCTGTTGAATACTCGCTGCTACGTACACTTCTCGACCTGGCTACTGACAGAAGCCACAGAGGCGCGTAGTGTATGATGTGTGCTACACTCTATCTGACCTATGTAACTTTATGAAAGGACAGACATGTTGTTAACTATTGTGTATATGATTGGTGCTGTGCTTGTGTCATCGTTCTCGATGTGGTATATGTTGACACACCCTGACTCCAGCCTGTCAACGAATCACGTAGTCAGCAAGTTCTTTGTCTGTGGAATTCTGGCTCTGCTTCTCGGCTGTTCATGGCCACTGCTTGTACTGCTCGTCATTGTGCTGCTTATTGATATGGTGGTCCCGTCGAAAACAGTGGCCACCAACGATACAGACGTTACCGCATAGACATTCACAGACGTCGAGTATTGTGATACCGTAAACTTGTCAGTGACGAACCCGAAACAAGAGGAGATACAATGCCAAACCACGACACGAATTACGTCTGCATTGCAGGACGCCCGGAGGAAGTCGAGCGTTTTTGCGAGGAAGCATGCAATGTGGATGAGGAGTCTGGGCTTATGCTGCCAGACTTTGATGTGCTCGTACCACAGCCGGATTACGTGCTGGAATCGATCAAGGATCTGACTGCTGATACGGAATGGTACGCCTGGCGAATCAGGCACTGGGGAACGAAGGGGGAACCCTATCGGCCCACCATGTTTGAGGTAAAGGCCTTGACGGAGGATATCTCCGTGCTGTGTATGGATTTTCAAACAGCGTGGTCACCGCCTATGCCGATCTTCGCGGCCATCGAAGTGCATTACGACCTGCATGTGTGGTCACAAACAGTTGACGAAGGTGGTTTTGAGCAGCCAGCATACTGTGGTACTGAGCAGGGGATGCCCGTACGGAAGCGGGAAATTGCAGAGTTCGATGAGGACGAAGTTGTGTGGGCACTCAAACAAGAACTCCGAGCGGTGTCGATGTAGCATGTGTGATTTATCCAAAGCTACGTCTGTCACCGTGTGGATTGGTGGAGTACGGCTTAAAGACTATGTAGCAGAGAAGCTCCGCTCCCTCTGGGCGGTCATGCACCCAGAGGACCCCGGTGGATTTGATCGTTTCCTGGAGGCCTACACGCAGGAAGTCCGCGCCGAGGTCGTACCGGCATACTTCGACCGGTGGCGGGGGCGAGCGTGATTGTCGGTCTTAGCCCAAAGCCCAAGGAGGAAAACCCAATGACAGAGCCTGTAGCTCGAATCGAAGATATCGTCGGCGTCAGCCGTCACCCTTCACGACACATCGCGCGAGTGGTATCCGGCGCGAAGGTCGCCTACATACTGCATCCCGACACCTGCGCAGCGAGGCTTACAT
>RRZU013311416.1_pt1 | contig 12278 bp, 5 predicted proteins | sample 2165561 | NCBI WGS metagenome assembly RRZU01 (sample SAMN10456909, study PRJNA506462) | wastewater metagenome | isolation source: wastewater sludge | place: USA: Moscow, Idaho | reverse complement strand
TCCGCTCGCAGCTTGGAGCGCATTGAACACACGTTTACCCAACTCTGAATCGCGCAAGAACGACTTGTACTCAGCGTCGACCATGACATGCCCCACGGTCTGCTCAATTGATTCGAGTATCGGTGTAGCGCCGGTCAGCTCGTATTCGTCAATAGCGATAACTAATTTTCGCAGTGCTCGTGCCAAATAGTGACGAAGATCAGTGGCGAGATCATCGGCGTTCAACACGTCTTTCAACACAGCTTCGATCGACTCCTTCATCTCGGCCAGTTCGGCCTTGGCGAGCACCTTCCTGTTCGACCCTTTGTTAAGCAGAACCGCTGCAGTCCGCACATTGGCAATTGTGTCGTCCGAGATGCTATTGGCAAACGTGTCTATCGTCCCGTGAACGTTGTGAGCCTGGAAGGCCCCGCTAACCTGGATCGCCCAGGAGGGAGGCGGTTCTATCAGTTCCGGATGATCCTCCGCCAAAAGATCCAGGGCTTGCTGGGATAGCAGCATGGCTTTCCCGAGTTTTGCCGAGAGGACAGGTCCCAGATCACTTTTAGGCAGACCGAACACTGCGCGCCAGACTTCTCTCGCTTCCGCGTTTTTCGGGTGTCGCTTCACCGCGACCAATATCTCCAACAGCCGCCCAGCGGGGTTGTCGTACTGCATCCGATCTCCTTGTTTCTATCGATGAATGTTACAACCTTGGCAGTCGGAGCAGTGAGGGTCCGACCTTAGCACCCCACTGGGGTTTGCGCCCTGGCTCAAGCGCCGGAACCATGGGCGGATGAGCCAAATCGACGACTTCCTCAACGGCACGTCTGCCCCCCAGGCGCCCGCTGGCCCGTCCAGCCAGATTGATGCGTTCCTCAATCCGCCACCCAAAAAGCGCACTCTCGCCGCTGTCGCCAATGACACGGTGATCGAGATGGCCAACGCCGCCGCTGGTGGCGTGTCCTCGGCCGCCAACTTCTTCCGCCCCGGAAACGCTGTCTCAGGCTGGATCGACAAGAACATCGTCCAGGCGGGCGAGGCCAGCCAGAGCGATGCGGTCAAGGCAGAGAAGCAGCGCTTCCAGCAGGATGTGGCCAACGCCGACGGCGTGGTGGGCGAGCTGGGCGCGGTGGGCCGCTACGTGGTGAACAACCCTGGCTTGGCAGCCGCCCAGGCGGTGGGCTCCTTCGTGGGTCCGGCCGCGGCCGTGAAGGGCGGGCGCACCCTGGCATCCATCGCGGGCCTGAACGCTGCGCGCGGCGGCCTAGCTGGTGGTGCTGCTGCTGGTGCGGCCATGGCCGGTGGCGACGCTGCGGGCACGGCCTACGAGCTTTCCACCAAGAACGGAGCCACGGATGAGCAGGCGGTGGCCGCAGGGCGCCAAGCCAGCGTGATCCCGGCCGTCATCGGTGGTGTCGGCGGGGTGGTGGGCGCAGAGCGCCTGGTGGCCGGGGCCAAAGGCTTCGCGGGCAATGCCGTGTCCCGTGCGCTGAAGACCGGCGCGGTGGAGGGTGCCCAGGAGGCTGTGGAGGAGGGTGTCACCCAGTATGAAGGCCAGCGCGCTGCGATGCCCTACGACCCGACCATCGACCCGGTGAAGGGAGTGGCTGCAGCTGCGGGCATGGGTGCTGCCCTGGGTGCGGCAACTGGTGGTGGTGTGTCGCTGCTCACCGGCGGCCACCAGCAGCAGGTGCCTGCACCGGCGCCTGTGAATGCGGATGATCCATCTGTGGGTGCGCCTGCAGCACCTGCACAGCCTGCAGCACCTGCTATCGACCCCAATGCGGGCCCGCTGTCCAAAGCGGCATCGTTGGCCGGAGACCTGGGCCTGGCGCCACAGCCAGAAGCACCCTCCGCGCAAGAGCAGCGCGCCACGTTGGAGGCGGAAATCTCCCGGCTGCCGGAAGAACAGCGGCGCGAGGCCCGCCTGAATCTGGCGGACCGGGACAACCAGTCGTTACCTGCTGGCGTGCGTGCCATGCGTGACGCGCGCTTGCAGGAGCTGGTTGGCGGCGCCCCTGGGGCGCCCGTGGAGCTGACGCCCCAGGACATGGAGCGCGGTCGGGTGGTGCAGAACTTCGACGCCAGATCTGGCGAGGCGCCACCCACGAGACTTTCCATTGCGCCGGAACAGAGCCAGCAGCCTGGGGACGGGATCGACTTCACGGCCCCCGCTGCGCCGTCCCCCACGGTCAATGCTGATGAGGCCCGCATTGCAGAGCTTGCGCTCGCCGCCGATCTACAGCCAGGCGCACCCATGGCGCTGAATCGGGCCCACGCACTGCGCCGGGCCGCCGCTGCTGAAGGCATCACCATGTCGGTGATCCCCCACGCATCCGGACGCGGCTATGACGTGGCACCCACTGCCCGCCTGGACCCTGCTGCCCGCGCTGCTACGCCCCAGGACGAGGCCGCTGCACAGCTGCCCTACGACCAGAGCGCCACGGGCCGCCTGGTGGCCAGCCCAGGCGGCGATGTGCGAGCAGAGACCCGACCCGAAGCGGTTGCTCGCGGCAACGCAGCCACGGCACAGGGTCAGCAGGTGGAGGCCGGGCGTCAGCGCCGCACCGAACTGGGCCTGAGCAACATCACGCCCGTGGTGCCCACCAATGGCAGCGTGTCTTTTGGTCGCTCTGATCCGGCATCGCCCCGCATGACCTTCGATAACGCACCCACCGGCCGCATGGTGGCTGGTGCCGATGGTGTGCGACAGGAAGGACGCGCAGAGGTAGTGAACCGTGCCAACCAGCCAGCCCCAGCACCCCAGACCGTGGTCAGCACCAGCGGTGCGCCGTTCGCCTCGCGCCAGGTGGCCCAGCAGGCGCTGCAGCAACAGCAGCTCGCGGGCACACACGAGGTGGTGCCTGCCGGTGGCGACGAGTCACTGGGTTTCGTGCTCCAAGAAAGGGGGCGAAATCAAGGCGCAGCGCTTTCAGAGCAAGCGCAGATTGCTGCTGATTCAGTAGCGAAAAGGGCGCCGAACTGGCGGACCAACGCCATGCAGGCCAACCGCATAGCGCGCGAGCTGGGCATCGATACCAAGGGCAAGCGCTTGGCTCAGGTGGTGGCGGAAGTGGATGCGCGCGATGGGCAGGCCGACCGTGCGCCTGCCGTCGACCCGCAACAGCAGCGCGACGACTTCAAGGCAGCAGAGGCGAAGCGCACAGCACCAGGCGCGCGGGCACGCGCTGCAGCCGCAGATACCAATCCCTTCAAGGCATTCATCGCCAAGCACGGCATCGCCCTGGACCAGCGCCGTGAGTTCGCGCCCGGCGCGGCCGAGCAACGGCAGGCCATGGTGCCGGGCTACGGTCCGATCTTCCGCAGATCCGGCAAGCCGCTGGACAAGCTGGCGCAGGCAGCCGTGGAGGAGGGTTTTCTCACCAAACCAGACGAGGCGGCGCTGTACGACCTCGTAGGTCGTGCTCTGCGTGGCGAGCGCGTGGTGGCTCAGTACACCGCTGATTCAGCCGAGACCGAGATGCAGACCCGCATTGCGCGCCAGAGCGAGATGGAAGAAGATGCGGCCTCTGCAGTGGCCGAACTTTCCGACCCGGCGCTGTTTGACCTGAACGACGATGACATCGTTCTGAGCACCGACAGCAACACCAGCACAGAAGATTTTTTGCGCGCCCTGGGCGCCACCGATCAGGAGATTCAAGATGCCATTGCCGACGAACGAGCAGGAGCGCAAGCAGGCGATCAAGGCCGCAGTCGCTCTCAAGAAGCTGACACCAGCACAGCGCAAGGAAGTGCTCGCCAAGGAACTGATGAAGCGCAACCTGAGCGCGTAGCGCGCCAGGACCTACTGGGCGATTCGCCCAACGACAGTCAGCAGGCGGCCGCCAACGAGCGGGCACGCCGCCAGCAGCAGGATGGGGCGCTGCGCAGCGCAGCACCAGCCCCCGAAGAGTTCACGCTGGGCATGGTGGATGCCAACACCGGCCGCGAAGTGGCACCAGGCCAGGGCAGCATTTTCGGCGCGCAACAGCAGCCTCGCCCACCACGGTCGGGCCCATCCCAAGAATCCGATCAAAATCAGGCGAAAGCCCCTGACCAGAAGGCGTCGGCAGCTATTAAATTAGGAGCGAATTCCACGGCGGTGGGCCAAGGTGCAGCACGCGCAGCAGCACCACGGTCCATCACGATGATCGAGGACTTCGGCGAGACGCTGCACGGTGCCCGCAAGATGCTCTACGCCGAAGCCTACGCCGACGGCATGGCCAAAGCCAAGGAGCTGGACACCAAGGCGCACCCGCTGTCCAAGACCTGGCCTGAGCCTGACTACCAGAAGCTGCTGGAGGGCGGGGCGCCGCTGGAAGCTGTGTCCCTGGTGCGCGCGCTGCGCGAGGCTGTGCCCACTAAGCCGCAGTCATCCTGGAAGCTCAAGGGCTGGTCCGCCCAGGTGGAGACACTGCGCGGCTTTGCTGAAGATGTGCTGGCCGGCCAGCAGGAGCCTTCGGCTGTACGCATCAAGCTGAACCGCGATGGCATGCCCAGGGGCATCGCTGACAAGGTCGCCCTCTACGAGGCCATGGGCCATGAGCGGTCCCTGAAAGGCATCGACGTTTCGGTAGGCCGCTATTCCATGTACGACCGCGTGGAGTACAACCCGCCGCGCACCATCTGGAGCGTGTCGCGCGAAGCCAAGAGCAGCGCCTTCGGCAACTGGCCGCGCGAGTTGGCCAAGGGCGACACGCGCGACGCAGCCATTGCCGCCTTCAAGAAGCGGGCCGCTGAGCTGCTGGCCGAGGAGCGTGCACCTACCAAGGGCGCCACCTTCGAGATCTACGGCAAGCGCGCGGGCGGAGCCCGGGAGTTCTTCATCGGCAAGAAGATCGGCCGCAATGTGGCCGAGTTGAAGACCGGTTTTTCCGATATCAAGGCCGCGCGCCAGTACCTGGCCGACAACCAGGCCGAGATGGAGAAACTGCTGGAAAAGTACAAGGCAGTCCCGCCTGTGCGGTCGGGCAGCAACGCCCCGCGCATCGGCGAGGACTACCGCAAGGGCGCCGATGTGACGCCCGAGCAGTTTCAAGACGCCTTCGGATTCCGAGGTGTGCAGTTCGGCAACTACGTGGAAGGCGGGCGACGCCAGCAGGATCTGAATCAGGCGTACGACGCGCTGATGGACCTAGCCGCCGTGCTGCACTTGCCGCCCCGGGCGCTATCGCTGGGTGGCCGCCTGGGCCTGGCCTTCGGCGCGCGAGGGACCGGTGGCACGGACGCAGCAGCAGCGCACTACGAGCGCGGCAACGTGGTGATCAACCTGACCAAGCGCGAGGGCGCGGGCAGCCTGGCGCACGAGTGGTGGCACGGCCTGGACAACTACTTCTCCCGCGAGCGCGGCGATGGCGGCACCTACATGACCGAGCGGGAGCAGGGCGGGGAGGGCGTGCGCGAGGAGATGCGGGCCGCGTTCCGCGAGGTCAACGGCGCGATCAACCGCACGCGCATGCAGGAGCGCAGCCGAAAGCTGGACGACCGCCGCACCAAGGACTACTGGACCACCAAGCCGGAGATGTCGGCCCGGGCCTTCGAGAGCTACGTGATCTCCAAGCTGCATGACCAGAACGCCGGCAACGACTACCTGGCCAACGTGGTGGGCGCGAGCGCCTTCGCACTGGAGGGGGGCTACCCATACCCCACCGCGGGCGAATTGCCGGTGATCCGGGGCGCCTTCGATGGGTTCTTCGAGAAGGTGGAGACGAGGCAGGAAGAGGGTGGGGCGACCGTGCTCTACAGCACCAGCGACAGCAAGCCGCCAGCGCGCGGCCTATCTCTTGAAGAAGCTCAGCAGGCGGTGCAACAGGCCCTTGCGGGGCTGGCCAACCCGCCACCAGTCGACGTCGTGACCCGGAGCGAGGAACTTGGGGTCGACGCGCCTGATGGCGTAATGGGGGCGGCGATGCCAGGCGAGGGCCGCATCGTCATCGTTGCCTCCGCTCACGGGAGTACTGACGCTGTCGCTGAGACGGTTTTCCATGAGATGTTCCACCTGGGGCTTCGCAATGTGTTGCCTGCCCCCGATTATGTGCAGACCATGCTGGACTTGGCAAAGCGGGACAGCCGCGTCCAGGCCTACGCGAACCAGTGGAAGAAGGAAGCCACCGATGCGCCCCAGCAGCTGCAGGCACTGCGCGACCGCGGGTACACGGGCAGCGAGCTGAGCGCCCACTACGAAGCGCTGGCCATCGAAGAAGGTCTGGCGGTGGTGGCCCAGGAGCTGCAGGCGAAGAAGCAAGCCGGAACCGGCCTTGGCCTGCGAGTGCGCGCCCTCGCCGGTTGGCTGGCCAGCGTTGCCGACCGCATGGGCATGAATGGCCTCGCTGACCGCATCCGCAAAATGACCTACAACGAGGCCGAACGCTTCGTGCTCAAAGCCATCGAGCACGCCGGGCGCGCGCCACTCAGCCAGGACCGCCCGGATGGTGCGCGGTTCCGTGCTGCTGGGCAGATCGACTCACCTGCGTTCCAGAACTGGTTCGGTGACAGCAAGGCCGTGGACGATGCTGGCCAGCCGCTTCGGGTCTTCCACGGCACCGGGGGCGACTTCAGTGTTTTCAGCCGAGACCGGGCAGGAGCAGCGACGGGGGCGGCCAACACGGGCATGGGCTTCTTCTTCACGAGTAACGCCGACGTGGCTGGGAACTATGCCCGCATGTCGCGGGATGCTCAGGCCATCATGCCGGTGTACCTGTCCCTGCAGAACCCCCTTCGGCTGGAAGCCAAGAACATGATGGAGGCCGACAGGCTCTTGATGTCAGGGCTGAAGGCGGAGAACGACGGGGCGATCATCCGGGTGGCAATGCGCGACGGTGGAACCCAGACTGTCTACATGGCCCGCCAGCCCGGCCAGATCAAGTCCGCCACCGGCAACAGCGGTACCTTCGACGCGGGCAATCCGGACATCCGGTACCGCTCACCCGGCGAGAACTCGACGGCCGGCCGTGTGGGCGATGCTCTAAAGTCGATGACGGTTACCAACCTCAAGCAGCAGGCCGGGTTCAAGGCCACCGACTACCGAGGCCTGGGCCTGCAGGTACTGGGTCGCCGCCAACTGGTGGACGTGTACGGCGACATGCTGCCCGAGATGCGCCGCTACAGCGACCTGATGGCGCGCATGGATGCGGACAAGAACGAGGCCGGCTCTGGCGCCGACCAGCTGGCGCAAGACTGGGCCAAGCTGCCCGACGAGCGCGTGCTGGCCGAGCTGATGCACGACTCCACACTGGCGCAGATCGATCCCTCCAAGGAATTCGTGGAGGGCGACAACAAGACCGACTGGACCAAGCTGCAGGCGCGCTACAACGCGCTAACGCCTGGCGCCAAGGACGTGTACACCCGGGCACGGGACACGTATCGACAGCACATGCGCGACGTGCGCAGCGCGATCAAGGAGCGCATCGAGCGCACCGAGATCAGTTCTGAGCGCAAGGCCGCGATGCTCAAGCGGATGGACGATGAGTTCTTCGGCCACATCAAGGGCGTGTATTTCCCGCTGGCCCGCTTCGGCCAGTACGTGGTGGTGGTCAAGGATGCCGAGGGCAAGGTGGCCAACGTCAGCCGGGCCGAGACCATGGCTGAGGCAGACGCCACGCGGCGCCAGCTGGTGACGGCGTTCCCCTTCGGGAGGGGCTTCACCGTGGGCAAGGTGCTCAAGGCCAAGGACTTCGTGGCCGAGCGCGACAGCGTGGGTCGTGGCTTCATGGAGCAGCTGTACGGCGTGCTGGACAAGCAGGGCATGGACACCAAGCAGCGCGCGGAGCTGGAGGACGCACTGGGCCAGCTCTACCTGTCCTCGTTGCCCGACCTGTCTTGGGCCAAGCACGGCATCCACCGCAAGGGCACGGCCGGGTTCAGCCAGGACGCGCGCCGGGCCTTCGCTCAGAACGTGTTCCACGGCGCCAGCTATTTGGCCAAGCTGCGCTACGGCGACCGTCTGCAGGATGAGCTGGGCGAGATGCAGCGCCGCGTGGACTCCGGATCGACCGACAGCGGCTTCGACTCCGTGAAGGCCCAGCAGGTGGTGGACGAGATGGTCAAGCGCCACGATGCGGCCATGAATCCCAAGACGAATGCGGTGTCCACCGCGCTCACCAGCCTGGGGTTCATCTTCCACCTGGGCCTGTCGCCGGCTTCGGCCATGGTCAACCTGACACAGACCGCGCTGGTGGCCTATCCGGTGATGGGCGCGAAGTGGGGTTTCGCGAAGGCCAGCGCCGCGCTGCTGAAGGCCTCGGGCGAGGCCGCCCGGGGAAAGAACGACATCACGGGCAGCCTGACCGCCGAGGAGAAGGCCGCGTTCGATGAGGCTGTGCGCTCTGGGGTGGTTGACGTGACCATGGCCCACGACCTGGCCGGCATTGCCCAGGGCGAGGACCAGAACGTGTCGTACAAGCTGCGGCCGGTCATGCGTGCGGCGAGCTTCTTGTTCCACCACGCCGAGAAGTTCAACCGGCAGGTGACCTTCGTCGCCGCCTACCGCCTGGCGCGCGAGGCAGGTGCGGGCGACAAGGCCGCCTACGAGCAGGCCGTGCAGGCCACCTATGACGGCCACTTCGACTACAGCTCCAACAACCGACCCCGGGCGATGCAGGGCAACGTAGCCCGGGTGGTGCTGCTGTTCAAGCAATACGGCCAGAACATGGTCTACACGCTGATGCGCAACGCTCACCAGTCCCTCAAGGGCGCATCGCCGCAAGAACGTGCACAGGCGCGCAAGGCGCTGGGCGGCCTGCTGGCCATGCACGGCCTGGCCGCAGGTGCTCTGGGCTTGCCCATGGTCACCACGCTGCTGGCCGCTGCCTCGATGCTGGGTGGCGATGACGATGAGCCATGGGACGCCCAGGTGGCGCTGCAGAACATGCTGGCCGACACCTTCGGGCAGAAGCCAGCCGAGGTGATGGCGCATGGCCTGTCCCGGCTCACGCCTTGGGACATCTCGGGCCGGGTGGGCTTGGACAAGCTGATCTTTCCGGACATGCAGGAAGGCCTGGAAGGGCAGCGCCTGGGCGAGTCCGCCATGGCAGCCGCCTTGGGGCCAGTGGCCGGCATCGGCATCAATGTGCTCAAGGGCCTCCAGGACATGGGCGATGGCCGCTACCTGCGCGGGCTGGAGGCCATGGCGCCCAGCGTGCTGCGGGGGCCGCTGAAGTCCATGCGCTATTACAACGAAGGGGTGCGCGACAAGTCGGGGATCGTGGTGCAGGACGAGGTGGGCGCTGCTGAGCTGCTGGGTCAGGCGGCCGGGTTCTCACTTTCGAGCGTGCGCAACTCCTTCGAGGGCAAGAGCGCAGTCGTCCAGCATGACCGTGCGCTGATGGCCCGGCGCAGCGCTTTGGTGGAGCAGTTCGCCATGGCCGCCATGGCGGGGGACGAGGAGGGCAAGGCCGAGGCGCGAGAAGCCGTGGCCAAGTTCAACGAGAAGAACCCCAACCGGCGAATCCAGCCGATGCAGCTGGCGCAGAGCGTGAACATGCGGCAGAAGCGGATCAGGGAAGCGCAGGAGGGGGTGTACCTGCCAGGAAAGCGCCGGGATGCCATGGAGGCGGGGCGATTCGCAGTGCCGGATTGACGGTGGCGATTCAATCTTGGTCGGATTTCAAATCTCACCAAGCGGACGCAATCCGCACGCTTGGGGCGCCGAGGAAATTCCTTGGCGCCTCTTCACCTTTTGGGATCTGGATAGACCTGCCAGCTCAATTACCTCAGCTAGACTGGGTACAAAGGGGGCTGGAGCGATGGCTGATCTTGAAAATGTGCGAGGCGAGGGTGAACGAAGCTACTTCACCAACAACGGCGCGTTCATCTGCCCATATCCGCACGGCACGCCCGAGTTCGACGCATTTGAGCGTGGCTGGGTCCAGTCGCTGAAGCGTGACCCGAACCCAGTTTCCGCAACCCGGTCTCCACCGCCTTGGGATTACACCCAAGCAGCGCCGCCCCCGCCGCCAGAACGATACAACGCGTACGCCGATCTCAAGGGTCGCTCTACTCCTCGGAAGTGAGACAGGACGCTTTGCATGCTGTGGTTGCATCCAGTAATGCACAATCTCGGGATGCCGTCAGATCAGATCGTCCAAACCGCCCTCGCCATCCTTGGCCCGGCCGCAATCTGGCTCTCTCAGAGCCGCTCCCGGGAGTTCCAGCGCTGGGCATGCATCGTTGGGCTGGTGAGTCAGCCGTTCTGGTTCTGGTCGGTGTGGCGCAGTGGCCAATGGGGCGTTGGCGTGGTGGCGGTGGTTTGCGCGCTGGCTTGGCTCAAGGGGCTGTGGGTTCACTGGCTGGCGCCTCGGCCGCCAGCTCGCGTTGGCACTCTGGCGCTTCCGCCAGAGAGTCGGCTCAAGTAGCAGGGACCTTTTAAGAGTAGTGCTTCAGAAGCAGGCTGTTACTATCCCTCAAAAATTAGGAGGGACAATTGGTAACACTGCATTCCATAGAAGAGGCTCTCGCGCATCTGAACGCGCTGACCTCAATGCCCCACAGCACAGACACTGAGCTGAAGTTTGCGGGTGATCTGGAGTTTGTGCGCTTTGTATTTGAAGGACCTGGCTTCAAACACGCCGTCCCAGGGGATCTTGCGAAGGGTATTGCAACCTATCAAGACGAAATCTACAGGGCAGCGAAAACTGCCTTGTACGGTACGGATGGGCGATTCCAACTAACGCAAGAGCAGCACAAAGCCTTTGAACTTGTTTTTCAAGTCAACGATGGGTGTACCGAATTATTGGCGCCAATTGGCACCCTCATGGAAGCCTTGGCTAAAGGAGTTGCAGGCATGGACCCGACTACGCTAGCAATTGTTCTTGTCCTAGTGGCACTGATACTTGTCGGTGGCTACGTGGCAACAAAGATCCACGAAAACGCTCAGACGACGAAGCAAAAGAAGATTGAAGAGGATGGCCGCGTTGCACTTGTTGGGCAGGTTGTAGACATGGGTAAGTCCATGGCGCAAACACAAGCGGAGGTGCTGCAGACACATTTGCATCAGAACCGATTTACCGTGGCAAGGCGATTCGAAAGCGCTCAAGAAACGGGCGTCAAAGAAATTCTGAAGTCTGTGCCTCAGGCAACGGAAGTGGAGGTAAATGGCGTGCCCTTTGACTCGGACGATATCCGTGAAATTCGTAGGCGCGCTAAGCGCTCCCGGTCCGAATACGAAGAATCCGTTGTTAGCTGCAAGGTCTACGCGGATACCAATCAGCACCCAATTCGCTTAACGTTGAGCAGTCCAGAACTCAGCAGCGATGTAAAGGCTGATTGGCCTGATGATGTGGACGAGGGTAAGGAGGCCTTGCTTTGGCATGCCATTAAGACGAAGGAGCGCGTCTTTCTAGCCGTGGGTCTCACCATCCTCAACGGCAAGGCGAGGGGCGGCGTTGTCCTAGATGTCGTCAGCCCGGATGAGGTTAGCGCTAACGGGTAGTCACCCACCCGTACGCCAACCTGTGGTTCTTGGCCGCTTTTCACGCGGTGTCTGGGCCTCTCCAAGAAGACCTGCTTTCAGATGCTCCTGACCCTGCACATCTCCAAGATCGAGCCCGGAAACTATCGTGTGCTCGTCCTTGAAGGGCGGGAAGAGCTGGACCAGTGCGGCGCGCGACAATACATCCGTGGTCGACGCGTGACCTGCGAGGAGAACAAATGACAGAGAAATCGGTGATCTACATCTTCACCCGCGACGATCAATCGGTTTCAGGCTTTATGAGCCCGAACAGGGCTTCGACCGATGCTGTCGGCGTGGTGATCAATTGGTCTGCTTCGGCCGGCCGCTCTTACCAAATCCTGCAAGACCAGGATGATTTGGTGATCGCAAAGCTGAGCTACCAAAAGGCCGATGAACGCGCCGCTGCCGACGATCTGAATCGCCGGTGTACCGAACAGGGATTAAAGCGTGAGGCCATCAACGAGTCGCATGTGGATAAGTTGCGCGCCGTGTGATGGCGACGCCAATATCCCCACCAGAAACGATCTATCAAAGGCCGATCCAGCCGATCCCGGCGCCCCCTAGGTGCTCCGGCACACCGCGGAAAGGCAGCCGCTGAGCATCACCAGGGAACTAGCCGGGGAACTCTTTGGGGGTAGCAGTCGGTTTCTGATGACTCCGCTCCTGCAGGAGCCCGACACTGGCCGACTTAAATTCCCTGGCAAAGTGGTTCGAGTCCAATCGCGCCTACCAACTAACCATTGGTCAAAGCCTTCCAAATCAACGATTTGGAAGGCTTTTTTATTGGTGCCGCAGATCAATCGGGTTTTATCGGGGCGGCAATGCGCTCGATGGGTGATCTGCCACG
>RRZU012786338.1_pt1 | contig 12278 bp, 8 predicted proteins | sample 2165561 | NCBI WGS metagenome assembly RRZU01 (sample SAMN10456909, study PRJNA506462) | wastewater metagenome | isolation source: wastewater sludge | place: USA: Moscow, Idaho | reverse complement strand
CAGTTAAAGCTCATATAATATCAACAATACTAAAAAACCAGTCTCAAGTTTCTGAATCCCAAACTTTTCTAATTTCTTTTTGTTCAAAAATTGCTAATTTTGTTTCCATATTTACACAATTAAATTTTATACACTCATATTGTATATATAATTTATATTTTTGCAAAAGTTTTTAATTTATTTAACAAATCAATTAGTATTTTGTAATCACTTTTTATTTTCAGTATTCAATCTTCTTTCTACTTTTTTTAAATCTTCTTCTGGTAGAATATTTTCTGGAACTATTCATCTTTCAATTAAAGTATTTCTAACACTTTTATTATTAGTAATATGTTCATTTGAAATTTCATTTTCTGTTTTCATTTTTTTATCTTTTGCATTGTATATAGTTATTTCTGTTGCAAAATCTTTAGCTTTTAATAAAATTGTTGGCATAAAATCAGCCAAAGGTTTACTTTCAATAATTCACCACTTTGTTTTCATTTCTGCTGTTGATTTTCAAAATAATGCATTATCTCATTTACTTCTAATAATTCAAAAATTCTTATCATTTCAAGTTTGTTCAAAAATTACTTTTGATAACTCTTTTTCTGTTTGGGTAAGTTTTTGTCTAGCTTGAACTCTTTCAAATTCTAAAATTTTTTGTTCAATTATTTCTGTTTTTCTAACTTGTAAAACAAAATATGCTTGAGCAAAAGCTATTTCTACTTTTGATGTGTCTCAGTTCATAGCAATTAGATAGCATGCTTTTCTAGTAAGCATTATATCATCTATCTTTCTTTTACTTCATGATCAAAGTTCTACCATTTTGTTGATATCAACAAAATGGTTAGATATATCTTCTTTTGATGTTTCAATAGAATTTTTTGCTTTTGATATTGTGTTTAAAAAATTTCTCCATTCACTGTATCAAAGCAATTTTTGCAAATCTCTTGCAAACCAAAATTCTATTCAATTATCCATTTTATTTGCACATGATTCAAATGATTGAGTTAATTTTTTGATTGTGTTATTTTCCATATCTAATTAATTATAAAATATACACTCATATTATATATGAAAATCATATTTTTGCAAGGGGAAATAAAAAACAAAGAGTATTTAATTCTTTGTTTTTTTTGGGGTTAAATTCATTTAGTACTATTTTCAATCAATTCATCAATTTTACATCTTTCTTTTTCAATATCTTTTTTTATTTTTTCTTGTTTATCCAGTTCTAACTTGATTTCATCAACTATTTTTTGTTGATCTGGAAAAGATATGTCTGGAATAGGAAATTCTCTAATTTGACTTGGAAAAATATTTGTATTATTTCAAAGTCATTTTTTATTTATTTCAACTAAATATTGAAAATATTCAGTACAAAAATAATAATATGCAAATTTAGGATTATAATTTTTTAATCTTATTCTCATTGTAAAATCTGCAAAAATTCAATTAATTTCTTCATCTTCAATTAAAGCAACTTTTCAAATTGTTCATTCTCAAGAACGAGCAATCAAAATATCATCTTTTTGAACTATTTTGTTTTGATTTTTATTCGAATATTCAACTGAAACAAGCTGAGAATTTTCACTTTCAAACTTCCAGTTTTTTATATTTGCCATTGAAATATAATAAAAATTTCAATTTTCATCATAATCATTTGGGGAAACAGAAGTTCACAAAACTATAGACTCTCAAAGAAAATCTTTTACTTTTTTATTAGAAATTTTTTGTAATTCACTTATAACAAATTTTCAAGCTTTTCTATGAAATTTTACACTTTGTCTTACATCAATATTATTTGCAAATTCACAAAAATTTAATTTAAAACTTTTTTGTTTTTTCAAATTCTCAAATTTTACTAAATCAAAACCAAAGTCTCTAGCAAAAACTTCATTTATTACATCTTTTGGATTTTTTATAGTTGATTTTAGCTCTTTGATCTTTTGTTCTATTGGCTCTATTTTTGAGACAATTTCATTTTGAGTTGTAAGTGGAAGATTTGGGATTTTGATTTGTAAAAAATCAAAAGGTGAAATATTAAGTTGAGTTTTTCAGTTTGATAAATATAAAAATTGATTTTTTATAAAAGTTGAATTATCAAGTAATAAATATAAAAATCTTAAATTATAATCTTTATATTTTCTTAAAGCTCAAACTCTTTGATTTAATAAATATTTATCATCTTCTAAAACATAATCAGCTTTTAATTTTCAATCTCAAGTTAATCAAACAACAATATCATCTTTTTTTAGAAGATAATTTTTATATTTTTTTTTATATTCTTCAGGAAGAAAAACCATATTTGAAATATCAAAATTATTTCAAACATCTCAAATTCTTATTGAAGGGATTCATTCTTCTTCATAATCCTCACTTTTAAAAGCAAATCAAGACTGAATAATAAAATAGTCTTTTATTCTTTCAGTTTTAAAATTATTTTTTTCTTTTTCAATTTCCAAAGAAAGAAACACTGTTTTATAATTATTTCTTATAAGTGTTTCTTGAGAAAATTTTTGTAATGTTGTTTTAAATTGTTTTAGCATATTAATTAATTATTTTTAGTATAATTTTTATCAAATTCTTTTAATATTTCATTTGAATAATATTTTTGTTTAGCTCAAGTTCTTTCTCTAAAATTCAAATATCTATCATCACAATAATTTTTATCATCTTTAAATTTTCCTTTAATTTGATTAAACTTAGGTCATTGTTTAAAATCATTATATCTTTCTTTCAATTTATTTAATAATTCTTTATGTGATAATGGATATTTATTTGCAAAAGCTTCCTCTGAATCAATAACTAAATGCAGAGCATTAGGGTTATTTCATCTAAAAACTTCTAAACTTCAAGAATTTGAAGATCTAATATATTTAGTTTCAAGTTTTAGTGAAATATTATAATCTTTATTTTCATCAGATGGATATAATGTTTCTTTTCAATTAATATAATTAATTAAATTTTCTAATTGTTTAGTTTTTGAATTTATTGAAAAACTTTCCATTTCATATGGATGAAAAAAAGAAATTGGCATTAAATAAAAATTATAATTAGATAAATTAGCTTCAAACCAATTATTTACAATTTTAATATAACTTTTTAAATTAGCTGTTCATATTTCTAATATTTTTTTATCTAAATATTTTTCTTTATTAACAAAATGAACTGATGAATCTCTAATTTCTAATAATATTTCTAGATTTTCTTTTAATATATTATCTATTGATAATTTTTTCATTGCATCATAAATTGAAATTGTAAAAGGATTTCATGATCTAGTTATTTTAGGATAAAATCTCTTTAATTTCTTTCATTTTTTAGTTTCAGTTTTTTTAGGAATGTACAATGATTTTATATTGTTATTGTTATCCTTTAAAATTTTTGCTTTAAATAATAATTCCCAAGCATTTATTAATAAAATTGAAAAACTCTCTTCTCTATATTCAAAATTTGGTTTATTATATAATTCAATTGCTGAAACAATTGCTGAAATTGATTTTTCCAATAAAATCTTATATCTTGGTAATGACATAATTATATAATAATTAAAAAACTAAACTAATCCCATTTCACTTCTTTTCTCAAAAAATCCACCACAGTTTCACAAACTCAATCATCTAAAATAATTTCTGATTTTTCATCAAGTTTATAAAGCTCATTTGGCATTGATTTCTCTCATCTTTTAGTCCTTTTATAACCTACATTTTCAACTTCAGCCATAAATATTTCATAATTTAACTCACGAGCAACTTCTCCAAATACCCACCAAGTATTTGCAGGATAATCATTGTTCATCTTTTTCATACTAAGATCACTTGCTCAAACAAGTCATTTGCAAAGTTCTTGTAATTCATCAATATATTTTTCTATCAATTCTTTTGGAGTTAAATTATTATCATCAGTTTCAAAATAATCTTTTAACATTCTTGATAAAATTTGTTTTTCATCTGTTATGTTTAAATCTTTTATACTTGGTAACTTTGTTCTATCTTTTCACTCAATATAAACATTTATAAGATTTTCAACTCTTGTTTTTAGATTTCACCACTCATTTGAATATTTTGCCCATAAATCATTCCAAGATTCAATTTCTTTTTTAGTTTTCTTTTGCGCTAAAAGTAAACTTGTTTTTGTTGAAGTATAAGGTTCAAAAGTAAGTTGAGGTAGAGAAATAACAGCTTTTACTTTAAAATATTTATAAATAAATAGTCTTATATATTTATTTTCAGTAGTATCAAAAACACTTTCAGGTAAAACTACTCAAAGTCTTCCATTTTCTCTTAAAAGTTGATAATATCTCTCTATAAATAGATTTTCTGAATTTTTCTTGTCTCAAAAAATAAATTCTTTTGCAACATTTTTCTTAGTATCATTATCTAAATCAACTGAAAAAGGAGGATTAGTGATAATTACATCAAACTCTTTATTTACCTCTTTTCATAAATATACCTCATCAATTTCTGATTTATTTAATACATTTGGAGCTGTATCTTTTTGATAATGTGAAAATGGTAAAAGTCAGTCTTTAACAAATATATTTGTTGAACCATCTCAATGCAAAATCATATTTACTTTTACAGCTGTTCAGAGATTGAAATTTATATCACTTCAATAAATATAATCTTTTGCCCATTTATTTTCTCTATTATCAGGCATAAACCATTGGTGGAAATGATCTTCTACATCTCTTGTATCATGAAGTTTGTCTTTAAATCTATATTTTACATTATGAGTTATAAATTTCATGTATTCTATCAAAAAAGTTCCACTTCAAGCACTTGGATCTATCATATATGGAATACTTAAATCTCTATTAATTCTATCAAGAGCTAATCTATCAATTTGCATTCAATATAATAAAGTTTTTACAATATTAATATGTGTAAAAAATTGTCATTTAGATTGTTTAAATCAAGTTGAAATAATTGCTTCAAAAAAATCTCATAAAATATCTTTTCAAGATACTGAGTTTTTTCAGTCTACAAAAGAAAATTTTTCAAGTTCTCAAACTGTATATTTTAATTTTGCCAGAGAAAATTTATTTTCATCAATTACATAAGATTTATTTAATCTATTTTCATCTAAAATATTTAATCTTTGTTTTAATGCTCTTCTATAAAGAGAATTTATTCTATTAAAAAGTTCATCATGTGTTTCAAATTTTTCATCATGTGCTGTTTCATAAGCAAAACATTGAAATTCATATTTTTCTCATCTTTTTTTCTCACTTTCATCTTGAATTTTAGCTAAGATAATATTTACCAAAGAAGAAAATACTTCATTATCATCTGTTCATCATCCTCACCATAAAACATTATGAAGATTTTTTCTTAAACTTTCTAATTGTTCGTTTGTGAAAACTGTATCTAAATCTTTTTCTCATTTTATAAAAGGCTTTTTTGTTGCTCTTTCATATCTTGCTGGCATTTCAGTAGCAAAGTTTCTTTCTGCTTTCCAAGTTTCAAAAGAAGAATATTTTTCATAATCAATAAGCATACACTTATCTTTAATTTCTCATTCAATTTCTTCAAAAGTATAAAGTACTAAATATTTTACAGTTTTATTTTTTCAAGTTACAGTATTATTTTCTCATTTTTCAAGACTAGCAAGATTGAAAAGTTGTTCTTCAATAGTTTCATCTTTATTTTTTTCATAATAATCTCTATCTTTTAATTCCATAAATAAAAAAGCATCTCATTTTTCATCTCTTACAATTATATCAATTCTTGGAGCTTTTCAGCTTCATTTTCTTCATGCAGTATATTCTTTTTCAATTTCTATATTTTCAGCTTTATATCATAACTCATTTACCAGTTTAGTTAATATAAAAGCTCTTACAAGTTCTTCTTCTCCTTGTATTTTTTTGATTTCTCTATTTGTAGAAAAATTTTTAATATAAGATATTTCTTTATTTTCAATATCTATATTTTCAACCACTATATTTTTTGAATTATTAATATAATTTGTTAATATTTCATTTAATTTTCACATAATAAAAAGCACTTAGTAATAAACTAAATGCCTCAATAAAAATATAGCTTTCAAGAGAAGCCATTCCTGACTAGTCTTATTTCGGTGCAAAGTTTTGGCAAACAAAAAAGGGCAACTTAAGTTAACTCATTTGTTTGCCAAAACAAAAACTTCTGCCTAATAATTTATTATACAAAAAGGGAGAGTAACCTAAGTTACCCATCTTTAAATTTATTTATCAGGCTTACAAGTTTGCAAGCAATATGTTTTCATTTTGGCAGAAAAAGTATACAAAAAATACCAATTTTTGCAAAAGAAAATTCAAGATTTTTTACACAAAAAAACAAAGCCTAGATTTCTCTAGACTTTGGCTTCAAATTTCAAATGGTGGGTCAGGCGGGATTCGAACCCACGACCTTCGCCTTAAAAGGGCGCTGCTCTACCGGCTGAGCTACTAACCCATTTCTTGTTTGAAAGCTAGTGCATTATATGAAAAAAATTATAGATTGCAAATTTTTTTTTGACTTTTTTTATTTAGGTTAAATTTTGGCTAGAAATAAATATTTTACAAATTAAAAACAAAGGTTAACTTGATAATTTTTATTTTTGAATATAATATTAAGTCAGTGTTTATTAATAAAATTTATAAAAAATGTGAAACTTTCTTGAAGTTAAATGAGCTCGTACTCATAATTTGAAAAATATCGATGTAAAAATCCCTAAAAACAAACTAACTGTTGTTGCTGGACTTTCTGGTTCTTGAAAATCAAGTCTGGCTTTTAATACTATTTATAATATTGGGCAACAAAAATATTTAGAAAGTCTTTCAAGTTATGCTAGAATGTTTATCGGATGAATGTGAGAAGAAGCCTTGTATGATGAAATTTCTGGACTTTCTCCTGCTATTTCTATTGACCAAAAAACTACAAATCGTAATCCTAGATCAACAGTTTGAACAATTACTGAAATTTATGATTATTATAAATTATTATTTTTAAACTTATGAGTTAGAAAATGTATCAAATGTGGAGATGAAATCAAAAAAGATAGTCTAAATTCTGTTGTTGAAGAAATTAAAGAAATAGAATTAAATACAAAATTTATTTTAAAAACTCAAATACTTAAAAAGGAAAATGATTTATCTTTAGAAGTAGTAAAAAAAGAAGTATTAAAAATGTGATTTATCCGTTTTGAAATAAATGGAGTAACTTACACTATTAATGATGAAATTAATGATAAAATAGTAGATTTTTCAAAAGTTTATATAATTATAGACAGACTTGTAGTATGAGATTATGAAAATGAATTAAATTTAAAAAGACTTAAAGATTCTCTAGAATTGGCTTTTAAAATTGGAAATTGATTAATTGAAATTGATTTTTTAGACAAGGAAACTGGATTAAAAGATAATTGTAAATATTCAAATATTTTTGTGTGTTCAAGTTGTGGACATGTTCCTGAAAAATTAGAATTATCAAGTTTTTCTTTTAACTCTCATGCTTGAGCTTGTCCTAGTTGTCACGGTATTTGAGAAAAACCAGTATTTTTAGAAGAAACTATCATAAATCCAAAACTTACAATTGCTGAATGAGCTGTAAAACCTTGGTTTTGAAGTATTTTCTATCAAACTTTACTTGAAAAAGTATGTATTAAACACAAAATTGATATTAATATTCCTTACTTAAATTTAAATAAAAAACAAAGAAATATTGTACTTCATGGGACTTGAGAAGAAACATATAAAATGGAACCTGAAGAAAATATGTCTCATAATGTCTACAATGCAAAATATAAATGAATTATCACTATTTTAACAGAAAAATACTTCTCTGGAAATGCACTTGAGTCTAAATTAAGTGACTATATTTCAAATATTGATTGTCCAGAATGTAATGGTTATAGACTTAAAGAAGAGAGTTTATCAGTATATTTTAGAGAAAAAAATATTTGAGAATTGTCTAATATGTCAGTTGATGATTCTCTAGATTTTTTTGGATGAGTAAAATTATCAAAAAATGAAGAGAAAATTTGAAAAAATATTTTTAAAAACATTGTAGACAGACTTTCATTTTTAAAATGAGTTTGACTAAATTATATGACAATTGCAAGAAAATCTTGAACTCTTTCAGGTTGAGAATCTCAAAGAATCAGACTTGCAACTCAAATTTGAACACAATTAGAATGAATTATTTATGTTCTTGATGAACCATCAATTTGACTTCATCCAAGAGATAATGATATGCTTATTCAAAATTTGTTAAAATTAAGAGATATTTGAAATACTTTAATTGTAGTTGAGCATGATGAAGATATTATGAAAAATGCTGATTACATTATAGACATTTGACCTGGAGCTTGAGTACATTGAGGAAATATTGTGTCAGAATGAGATATTGAACACATTTTAAATGACAAAAATTCTATAACTTGACCATATTTAAATTGAAGTAAAAAAATCATTACAAAAAGACAAAAAAGAAGTATTAACAATCATTTAGAAATAATTTGAGCTAACCAAAACAATTTAAAAAATATTGATGTAAAAATTCCACTAGAAAATCTTGTAGTTGTTACTTGAGTATCTGGATGAGGAAAATCAAGTTTAATTAATCATATTTTGGCAAATTATCTAGCAAATCAATTAAATGGAGCTTCAAGAAAAGTCGGAAAAGTAAAAGAAATTAGATGACTTGAAAATATAGACAAAGCAATTATTGTTGACCAATCACCTATTTGAAAAACTCCTAGGTCTAATCCTGCAACTTATACTTGAGTTTTTGGACATATTAGAGAACTTTTTGCCGAAACTCAGGAAGCACAAACTAGAGGTTATGGAGCTTGAAGATTTAGTTTTAACACAAAACACGGAAGATGTGAACATTGTGAATGAGACTGAGTTAAAAAGATAGAAATGCATTTTCTTCCACCTGTTTATGTAAAATGTGAATATTGTGAATGAAAAAGATTTAATCAGGAAACTTTGGAAGTAACTTTTAAATGAAAAAATATTTCTGATGTTTTAGAAATGACTATTGAAGAATGACTTGAATTTTTCAAATCACAACCTAAAATAGTTAGATTTTTAGAAGTATTAAATGATGTTTGACTTTGATATATTAAACTTGGACAACCTGCAACAACTCTGTCTGGTTGAGAATCTCAAAGAATTAAATTAGCTGGAGAATTAGCTAAAAAGTCTACAACTAAAACTTTCTATATTTTAGATGAACCAACTACATGACTTCATTTTGCTGATATTGAAAAGCTTTTAAAAATACTTCATTCTCTTGTTGATAAATGAAATTCAGTGCTTGTAATTGAACATAATATGGATGTTATTATGAACGGAGATTATATTATTGACATTTGAAAAGAATGATGAGATAAATGAGGAAAATTAGTATTTTCTTGAAGTTTGGATGAACTTAAAAAATTCAAAGATTCATATACTGCTGATGCTGTAAGGAAATATATAAAATGATAATAAAATAAAAATAGTCAAGAGAAAATCTTGGCTATTTTTTTTGATATATGGTAAAATTAAAAGGACTTTAAAAATAAAAACAAAAATTATGACAAAAAATACTAATTTAGAAGAAGTAATCAAAGAATTATCTTCTAAAATAGATGAAATTCATCTAAATCTAAATCCAAATATGGATGATACAAAAATTAAAAAATATATTCAAGATTTTTGAAGTATAAAAACAGATATTCAAAAATTATTAAATTCTAGAAGTCCTATTTGATTTGTATTTCAACTTAAAAAAATCAAAGATACTTTTTTTATGCATATAGAAAATCTTATTGATTTTGTTGAAAAGAATTCAATTTATTAAATACGAATGAAACAGAAAAACACAAATTATTATATGATTTATGATTTGAAAAAATCATTGTAGACACAGATTATGTGAAGTATTTAGAAAACTCAAAATACTTTTTTGAAGATATATATTTTGAAGCATACTCTATAAATGATGGTGATTTTCTACATTTTGTACAAAAAATTATTAGTCTAAAAAATATAGAAAAAATTGCATATTTAAAAAATGAAGAAAAATATAGAAAATACTCAAATTTTATTGATTTTATAATAAAAAATAACATTGATTTTTCAAATCTTACTCTAGAAAAGAAATTTTGATACTATATTGTTAAAAATATTTTAGAAAGTTCTATTTCAAACAAAAAAGAATTGCTAAATGAATTTTATAGCTATTTTCCTCTTTGAAATATTGAAAATGCAAAATATTCAAAACTTGTAAAACTTAATTCTAAAATGAATTATGAATTAAATGATTTCAAAAAATCTCAAATTCCATCAGAAATCACATCTTTTTTAGATGAACTTGTACTAAAAACAACTGCTTTTAATTTTGATTTTTACATTCAAGTTTATAATTTTATAAAAACTCAAGAAGACTGACAAATCAGAGGATATTTATGGTGATATTTAAGAGATAAAATAACTAAAAATTTCACAATAACTAATTGGAATGATTTTACTAGATTTTCTCGTGAAAAATTTAGTGAAACTTTTTGGCTTGAAAATAGACTAAATTATAGAGTTGGTTTAAGAAATGATGTAACGAAACAAGATACTTATGCTTTAATGGATGGGTTTAATCAATTCAGAAATATTATTTTAAATATTCAAGATTCATATTTTGGTGATTTTTACAAAATTTATATTTTAGAAATTTTATCAGATAAATTAGCATTAAATAAAGACACTTACACAAATTTTAAATTTTTTATGTTATTTGTTTTACCTAAAAACTACTTAGAATATTGCAAACTCTACACTTTCTTTTTAGAATATGATAATTATAAAGATAATAGAATTTGAGCTATTTTTAAACTTGGTATTTTAAGTATTTTATGAGCTTTTATTATTACAAATATTTTATTTTTCAAGATTTCTTGGATATTATGAATTTGAGTAATTTTATTTATTTTATGAGAATTTTTAAAAGAACATAATTTTAGATTTATTCCACCTCGTATTCGTTTTCATTTTGGTTTTAGTGCTTTATGAATTAGTATTATTTTGTTTTACAGTTGAGTTTTTTTAGCAAATAATTGATTTTTTGAATTAAAAATGGAAAAATTAAATATTATTACAAAAAATACAATTGTTTGGCAAAAATTAAATGAAACTACATTTTATAAAAATACTTGAAGTTATTTAAGTAGTATTTTAAATTTTAAGAAATAACTTTACAAAAGATATAATAATTATATAATCAAGTATATTTATTATATCTTTTTGTTTTTATGCAATTTAAAAAATCAAACAAAATTTTTGTTCACATTGACTGTGATAGCTTTTTTGCTAGCTGTGAAATACTCAAAAATCCTTCCCTAAAGGATAATTTTGTATGTGTTTGAGAGGAAATAGTTGTGGCTTGTACTTACAATTGCAAAGATTTATGAATTAAAACTTGAACACCAGTTTGGACAGCAAAAAAAATACTTAAAGATAAATGAGTATTTTTAAAATGAGATATGTGATTTTATCAAGAAATTTCAAAAAATTTATTTGTTTTTCTAAGAGAAAAAACTCTTTTAGTTGAGGAATTTTCTATTGATGAAGCTTTTTGTGAAATTACAGGAATTCCTGAATACAAAAAAGTAACATTATGAAAATATTTAAGAGATTTACAAAAAGAAATTTTAGATAAAATATGAGTTCCTGTAAGTATTTGATGCAGTGAAACAAGAATTAAAGCAAAAATTTATTCAAAATTAAACAAACCTTACTGAATTTATATATGATTTGACTTAAAAAGAGAAATAAATTTATTTAAAAATTTAGAAATTATAAAAATTCCATTTATCGGAAAAAAAACGAGTGAAAAACTTAAAACTAAAGCAAAAACTATTTATGATTTTGTACAATTATGATTTTGGGATTTAAAACAAATTATCTGAAAAAATGCCACTGATTTACGGCTAGAATTAGTGTGAGTAAATGCATTTTCCATAAATACTTCAAAAGATAGTTTAAGTATGAGCAGATCAAGAAGTTTTAATAAAAATATCACAAATGATAAAAATTTTCTGCACACACAAATGCTTACACATTTTGACAGATTATTTTTTGATTTAACTCAGAAAAACTTAGCTCTTAGAAAAATTTCAGTATTTTTTAGAAAAAAATCTTTTGAAGTAGATATGAACTGCCCCCCAAAAAGTAGAGTAAATAAAAAAACTCTACTTTTTTGATATTTAAATATAATAATAAAAAAGTATTTAAATCGTAATTATAATAAATATGACACAAATTAAATATATATCATCTCAAATAAATGAAT
>RRZU011494228.1_pt1 | contig 12278 bp, 11 predicted proteins | sample 2165561 | NCBI WGS metagenome assembly RRZU01 (sample SAMN10456909, study PRJNA506462) | wastewater metagenome | isolation source: wastewater sludge | place: USA: Moscow, Idaho | reverse complement strand
TAGCATTTCCACCTGAACTAGTTTTAGTCCAGTAGATTTTGGATGTTGTTCCAATGCCAGTTTTAGTGCTTTTTTTGCCAAAGCGGCTTTACCCATATCAAGATAATGAAGAATAATTTCGTCAAATTCTTCGGAGTCAAAAAAGATTACTTTATTGGTTTTCAAAATAGACGGAAATTTAGTCAAGGATAAGTTATAGTCTTCTTCTTCGTTGCTTAATTGCATACTGTTTATTTTTTTTTGGCCTAAATAAATTTAGGGAATCGTACTTGAATTGTCAGGGAAAGTTAGAATTGTTGTGAACAATTTAATTAACAAAAAAAGCTTTAGTTTAAACGGATGCTACAGATCCCAATTGCTTTACTGTTTTTTTATTTTTCGGAGTTCGGTGAACTTCGTTTGAAGCAGAAATTCCATGCTTTTCGCGTAGATTGTATCTTATAATAGGGAGTAACTCCTAATAGCTATATTTTTAAATATTAATTCTTGTTCATCATTTCATCCATTACTTCTAGTATGATACTGCAACCTTCTCGTATTTCTTCTTCTGAAATGGTAAGAGGCGGTGTTATTCTAATGGCACATCCTTCAAATAGTAGCCAGAATAAGATAAGACCTTTGTCTTGACATTTGAGAATCACTTCGTTAGTTATATCGGCGCTTTTTGTCATTGCGGCCAGCATCAATCCTTTTCCTCTTATCTCTTGTATCAAAGGATGTACCAAAAGCGATCTGAAGAGCTTTTCTTTTTCTATCGCTTCGGCCATCAGATTGGTTTCAGTTATTTCCTGCAAAGTTGCCAAACAGGCTGACGCAATGACAGGGTGACCACCAAAAGTTGTGATATGACCTAGTTTTGGATTATCGCTCAACAAATCCATCATGGCAGATGAAGCTGTAAAAGCACCCACTGGCATTCCGCCGCCCATTCCTTTCCCCATCACTACAATATCAGGAACGACATCGTAATTTTGAAACCCAAAGAGTTTTCCGGTTCTTCCAAAACCCGGTTGAATTTCGTCAAGAATCATTAGTGCTCCCACTTCAGTACAGCGTTTGCGAACTTTTTTGAGGAAATTATTGTGCGGTTGTATAAAACCAGCGCCACCTTGAATGGTTTCCAAGATAATTCCTGCTGTTTTGGTGGTTATTTTTTGTAAATCGTCTTCGTTGTTGAAGGTGATAAAATCAACATCCGGAATCAACGGACGAAAGATTTGTTTGCGTTCTTCAAATCCCATCACGCTCATAGATCCCATCGTATTACCGTGGTAGGCATTGTGACATGAGATTAGTTGACTTCTTCCTGTGGTTCGTCTGGCGAGTTTTAAAGCGCCTTCAATGGCCTCTGTTCCTGAATTGACCAAATAGGTTTTGTCTAATGGAGCGGGCAGGAGTGAGGCTAATAATTTACAATATTGAACAGCCGGGCTTTGTGAATATTCGCCATAAACCATAACGTGAGAATATTTGTCTAACTGATCTTTGATGGCTTGATTCACTCTTGGGTGTTGATGTCCTAATGCGCAAGCGGAAACTCCAGCCACAAAGTCTAAGTATTTTTTAGAATCAGTTGCATATATGTAGGATCCAATGGCATGAGATACTTCCATTCCTAATGGATAAGGGGAAGTTTGTGCTTGGTATTTTAAGAAATCGGTATTCAAAATTAATTTGTTTAAACGCAAAGTTCACGATGTTTTAGCGCAAAGTTCACGAAGTTTTTAAAGTTTTTAGTTTTCAACCTGTGTTTCTGAAATTAGGTATCTGTAATTTGATACTGAACTCTAATCCTGAAGCATCGGAACTGACTACTTATTTCTTTTTTTTTTCTTGTCGTAATTCAGGGTTTCTTTTCGGACTTTCATAGGAACATTTTCTTTGGCCTCAGCTGATTTGGTCGCTTTGGCTATTTTTTCATTGTCTTCATTCTCTTCTGGAGGAAAAATATCGTCTTTTGATTTTATCCGTTCATCCCCGCGCCAGACTAATCCTCGCAGCTTACGGGCATTTTCAGGCAGGTCTTTTTCGGGGAAAATATCGCCATCCACTTGCTGAAAAAAGGTGATGGTTTCAATTTCGTTTTTTTCTATAATAAGATTAATTTTACTACTCACATTTTTGTTGATGCCGATGAGTTCTTGCGCCTCGTTACGCATGTAATAAATGACTTCGGCATTTTTTATAATATCTACATCGTGTAGTTTTCCTTCCTTAAATTTTCCATAGAGATTTTGTCCCTTGACTTGATTATAACCCGTTCCTATTGTGTCTTTGGAGACAATAAACGTATTATTGAGTACTTTAAGGGAATCTAATTTTTGTGTATTGTTGTTGCCAATAAGGTGCATTACATCGCCTGTAATTTGGTTTTCGGCGTTCCAAAGTATCGGATTTCCAATCATTTTTGTCAAAGCAGTTTTAGAACTCGAATGAATCGAATCGCATTTTCCGCTCATATCTGTTTTGAAAAATCGGACATTATTGAATGCTCTTATGATTCGGTTCCCTTCTTTTCCGGTAACCATTAATTTTTTTCCGTAGATATAAACCGAGTCATTTTGGACAAAATTGACAGCAACAGCTCTTTTAGTTACAAAAACAGAATCTTGTTTTTTATACATTTCTGCATAATGTCCTTTTATAATTCCGCGATTGATGGAATCCGTTATTTTTACGTTTCTAGTTGCCGATGCAAATTCCCGGTTCCGGTCATAATACAAACTATCGCCTTTAATCACTCGATCATCATATCTGATATAGGATTTATTTAGGAAATGTGCCAGATTTTTTTTGGTGTCATAAAACCCTTTTTCAGTATAAATATAATTGGCTTTACTCGTAATAGTTGAAGGGCCTAAAAGATACGAATGTCCTGAATTACTGAAATAATCCAAGTGATTTGATTTGATTACATATGTGGGATTTGTAATAGTAACGGCTGTCAGGAATTGAAATTTCTTTTGATTGACATAATATTTTCCTGAATTGCTTTTTAGCGTATTGTCTTTATTGGTAATTATTCCTGACGTATCATAGTACACTTCTTGAGTATTTCGGTCAAAATTAATAATTTCCGTTTCCAATGTCGCATCTGGCGAACTCATTACTGCATCTCCAGAAGCATACGCTTTTTTTACATTTCCATTGTATTCAGCGTATTTGCTGTTCAAAAACAAAGTGTCGCCTTGTACCATTTGTACATTTCCAAAAGCCTTGATGTAATTTTCTTTTTGGAAATAATACGCCTTGTTACAGGTCATTACCACACCGTCATGATTCACGCGAACGTTTCCAGTGAGTAGAAATGCATCAGGCATTTCAACTTGGTTTACATCGGCAAAATCAGAATGTTCAACAATGATTTTTTTTGGGGCTTGTGCCAAAACTAGATTACTAACAAGCAATATCAAACAATAACGAAGGAAAAATAGCGCTTTCTTCAAAGGATTTAATTTTTGTCAAATTTATGAAAAAGGAAACGATCCCAATCCATATTAAGATTTATTTATAACTAGTAAAAAGAGCAGAAAAAACTATTTTTTTATGTTTAAAGTTGGTAGCAAATGTGTTAACTTTTTCGGTATAGTTTCTGCCTAAGGACAGGGCATCGTTTAATTTCAAACGATAGAGAGATCTTTAGTTTTTAAATAAAAATATTAATTTTAAAGATTGATATTCATTTTACATTTTAAAAATGTATCAAATCTGCATGAATAATTTTGTATGATAAAAAAAAACAACTATTGTTGCAGGGATAAGTGAGGTGCTTTTAGAAAAAGCTTGTAAAACAAAAGATTTAAAAATGAAAGTAGAGCAGAAAAAATCAGTCTCCAGTAAAAAAGAAGTCGTATATCAGGTTTTCACCCGATTATTTGGAAATAAAAATACTACCAACAAACCCTGGGGCACCATTGAAGAAAATGGAGTTGGGAAGTTCAACGATTTTACGGATACTGCATTGCGGGAAATAAAAGATTTGGGCGTAACTTATATTTGGTACACCGGAGTTCCACATCATGCTTTGATACGGGATTATTCAGCTATTGGCGTTTCTAATGACGACCCAGAAGTGGTCAAAGGACGTGCAGGTTCTCCTTATGCCGTGAAAGATTATTACAATGTAAATCCAGATTTAGCTGTAAATCCAGCGCATCGTTTGCAAGAATTTGAGGCTTTAATTGCGCGAACACATAAAGTGGGATTAAAAGTTATTATTGATATTGTTCCTAATCATATTGCGCGGAAATATGAAGGAAAGAATAATCCGGTAGGCATTCGCGATTTTGGAGCTGATGATGACACAACAGTTGAATACAAAAGAGATAATAACTTTTATTACATTCCAAATACACATTTTGAGGTACCCGATACTGACCAACCACTAAATGTAGAAAAGAATTTGTTAATAAATAATAAATTTGAAGAATTTCCAGCAAAATGGACTGGTAATGGTTCCCGATTGGCAAAACCAGACCGAGATGATTGGTACGAAACGGTAAAAGTAAATTACGGGATTCGCCCAGATGGCTCCAAAGATTTTCCGGAACTTCCAGTGGGTTTTGATACTAAATCGTATCAGGAACATTATAGTTTTTGGCAAGGGAAAGATGTTCCAGACTCTTGGGATAAATTCAAAGACATTGCTTTGTATTGGACAGCCAAAGGAGTTGATGGTTTTCGATTTGATATGGCCGAAATGGTGCCGTATGAATTTTGGAGTTACATGAATTCAGCAATAAAAATGAAAAATCCAGATGCTTTTCTATTAGCAGAAGTTTATAATCCGAATGAATATCGAAATTACATCCACTTGGGTAAAATGGATTACTTATATGATAAAGTAGAGACGTATGATAAATTAAAAGATATTATTCAAGGAAGAGCATTGCCTGATGGATTATCAGACATACAAAACGGAATGGCAGATATTGAACATCACATGTTACATTTTTTAGACAATCATGATGAACAGCGCTTGGCGAGTCCTGAATTTGCAGGAACACCGCAAAAAGGAAAGCCTTTGATGGTGGTTTCGACTACCATAAGCACTTCGCCTACGATGGTTTATTTTGGGCAAGAAGTAGGAGAGGCAGGAAATGAAAATGCAGGATTTGGAACCCATTCCAGAACTTCAATTTTTGATTATATTGGAGTCCCAAATCATCAGCGCTGGATGAACGGAGGAAAATTTGACGGAGGTCAATTGACGCAGGAGGAAAAAGAGTTGCGCGACTTTTATAAAAGAATATTGAATTTTTCTTTGAATAGTACTGCATTAATGGGGGAATATCAAGAAATTCAAACTGTAAATCGCCAGACAACTCAAGGTTACGATCCTGGGATTTATGCATTCACACGTTGGTCCGATACTCAAAAATTAGTAATTGTCACTAATTTCTCTTGGCTTTCCACTAGCAATTTCGAATTAAAAATCCCTTCGGAGATTATCCGAAAATGGAATTTGAAAGATGGGAATTATACAGTAACAGATCAATTATACAACAAAAGCAGCGTTCAATTGCAAGTATTGAATGGTGAAGGTAAAGCGCAAATCACAATTGCACCTTCGGAGTCCTTTATTTATCAATTGTAAAAATGAGTTTTTTGTAATAATAAAATGCTGACATAATTTTTGTCAGCATCTTAATTATATAAACGAGAAAGTTAATTTGAAATAAAGCTAATTTTTTGCAGCAGCATTGTAATTTTCTTCTATTTTTATCCAATCAACAACATTTAAAAAAGCATCAATATAATTTTTTCTTCGGTTCTGGTAATCCAAATAGTAAGCGTGTTCCCATAGGTCTATAGCTAATATTGGCGTCCCAGGAACCACTGCATTTTTCATCAACGGATTATCTTGATTTGGGGTGCTGGTGACTTGCAGTTTTCCAGTTCTGTCTACAATAAGCCATACCCAGCCAGAACCAAATTGTTTAGTAGCTTCGTCTTTAAATAAGCTAATAAAGTTTTGGAATGAACCAAAATCTTTAATAATTGCGTCGGATAAAGCATTTTTTGGTTCGCCTTCTGACTTTGGCCCCATACATTTCCAATACAGCGAATGATTATAAAAACCACCTGCATTGTTGCGTAGTGTTGCATCATTTAGGTCTAATTTTGCCAAGACTTCTTCAATGGTCAGGTTTTCTAATGGCGTTCCTAATATAGCTCTATTCAAATTATTTGTATAGGTCAGATAATGCTTGGAATAATGTGTTTCTAAGGTTGTTGCTGATAGGTTTAGCGCAAGCGCATCGTAAGCATAAGGAAGTTTTTCAAGTTGAAATGAACCTTGATCTGCCTTGACATCATCAGGAGAACCAAATACTACTTTTTCCTCAATAACAGGTAGAGGAACTTCAACCACTTCTGTTAGTTTTTTATCATTACAAGAAAACAAAAGTGTAAATAGCAATAAAATCGGAATTGAAAGGTATTTCTTCTTCATAATTTATTATTGTTTTTAACTAGAAAATGGATCATTTCTATATATTGTTCTTTGGATTCATCTGGAGTAAGATGGCTGATTTGCATCCAAGCATTAGTTTTAAATGCATCTCTTAAATGAAAGGACGAAGTTTGATTTAAATCTAAAGCACCAAAAGTTGCTTGTTTGTAGAATGCGTAAAGACGCAATTGAACATCTTGCGGTAAAGAAGCTTGCGTCATTTTAGAGGCTATTTCAACCGCTTCCAGAAATCGAGTATCTAAATTCTTTTCAATCATTATTCTTTTGTAGCAATAATTGTTTTTCCTCCAATTGCTTTTTGATTTAACACAACATTTACCGGGGTTCCTAAAGGCAAAAAGACATCGACTCTTGAACCAAATTTTATAAATCCAGCATCCGTCCCCTGAATTACTTGCATGCCCTCTTGGGCGTAGTTTACTATTCTTCGCGCCAAAGCTCCAGCTATTTGACGGTATAAAACTTCACCAAAGGTTTTGTTTTCAATGACAATTGTTGTTCTCTCGTTTTCCTCACTGGCTTTAGGATGCCAAGCCACTAAGAATTTCCCTGGGTGGTATTTACTGAATTTTACAAGACCGCTCAAGCCATAACGTGTAACATGAACGTTTATTGGAGACATGAAAATTGAAATCTGTAAACGTTTATCTTTAAAATATTCGCTTTCAAACACTTCTTCAATAACTACAACTTTTCCATCAACGGGAGCTATAATGTGATTTTCATTAAGTACTACAGTTCTTTTTGGATTTCTAAAAAATTGCAATATAATGATCAAAAGCAACAAAGCTGCTATTTGAATGGTCATTTTAACCCAGTTGGTGTCTATTAAATTGTCTGACAATAATAGCACAATAACAGTGAAAATAGTACCTAATAAAATAGATTGAGCTCCTTCTTTATGAAACATAGTTTAAGATTTGATAAAATAAAAAAATAATTGGTGCTACAAATATAACACTATCTAGTCGATCTAGTACGCCTCCATGACCAGGCATTATGGTTCCGCTATCTTTTACCCCTGCGATACGTTTGAATTTGGATTCGATTAAGTCTCCTATAGTACCTGCAATTCCAACAATAACAGCTATCGAAGTCCAAATTAGGATGGATCTGTCGCTAAATTCTGGATTGGCTTTAATATAGTATTTTGATATTAAATAACCAGCTAATACTGCAAAAATAATTCCTCCAAAGAATCCTTCAAATGTTTTTTTAGGTGAAATTTTTTCAAACAACTTAGTTTTACCTATTGATTTCCCTACAATATAAGCAAAAGTGTCATTGGTCCATATTAAGATAAATAATCCAATTATGATTTTTGGGTTATAGTCGTTTATTCCAAATGAAATTTTTGTGATAAATATAAAAGGAAGTATAATGTACCCTAATAAATAGAGGTATTTAGATGAAGTACTTATTTTTTGAATACTATCATAAAATAAAAAGAGAATACTTTTTATAGATACCACCAATGTAATAACCAATAGGACTATATTTAATTGTTTTATATTTATTGAAATTTCTATATCAGTATTAAAAATTTTATTAATGGTATCAGTTGTGATTTGATTGTAATGGCTTACTAAAGTTACTGTTGTGTATAAAGTTGTGCCAAAAATAATTGGAAATAATTTAGGTATTTGAACTAAATTACAAAATTCATAAATTGCAATGACTAGAAAGGCGCCAAAAAGAATAAAAAAACTTTCAGTAGAATATAAAATAGAGGCAAGTAATAAAATAATGTAGATGGCCCCTGATATAGCTCGTTTTAGAGTTTCATTCATGTTAAAGGTTTTCTAAAAGCAATAAATAAAGATTCTTTGCTGAACTTCCGTATTGTGTGAAATCTTCTACTTTTGCTTTTTCAAAGTATTTTATTGTAGTAATATTGGTAGGATAGTCTCTTTCGTATTTCTTTTTTATTGCACTAAGTCCGTCACTTTTGGAATCAATCAGTTGGCTTGTAGTTGCAATTACAATAATATTAGTTGGCAGCTCATTTGGTTTGTGCTGTTTTATTTGTTTAGAAGAAAACAATACAGAACCTTCTTCAGCAATTAAATTCTCGCAGTTAGCAAGAAGAAATTTTGGATTTACGGGTTTGTTATATTTAAGTTTGTTTTCGTCAAGCATTGCAAAAAGATTGGGTTCATAGCATAAAACTTCGCTTTCAAACCAATCATTTTCTTCTAGTATGTTTTCAAATTGTTCTTTTAGTTCTTCCGTATTTTCACAATATAAAAATTTACCGCCATTTTTTTTAAAATTATTGATAAATTTTTCATCAATAGAGGGAGTAATCTCAGGACGGGAATTATTAAATTCACTTTCTTTATCTTCCTCTGAAGCTGAATGGCTAGAACCAAAAATTTTTCTAAAAAGATTCATATTTCTGTGAGATACTTTATATTGTTTGAAAACGCCCAAAGATAAAAAAATCTTAATTCAAAAGTAGTTTTTGAATTAAGATTTTAAAAATATTTAATATAATGATGCTTTTTCCTAAGAAACTACTTCATCTAGATTTTTATCCCAAGTTCTTTTTCCGAAAATTGCTTCTAAATCATCCTTGAAAATAACTTCTTTTTCGATTAAGATATCAGCAAGTTGATTTAACTTGTCTTTGTTTTCTTCTAAAATGTCAATTGCTCTTTTGTATTGACCTTCAATCAATTGGGATATTTCAGCGTCAATAATTTTAGCAGTATCATCAGAATAAGGTTTAGAAAAGTTGTATTCACTTTGCCCAGAGGAGTCGTAATACGTAACGTTTCCTATTTTATCATTCAAACCATAAATAGTAACCATGGCACGAGCTTGACGCGTTACCTTCTCTAAATCACTTAACGCTCCAGTCGAAATTCTGTCAAAAGTTACCTTTTCAGCAGCTCTTCCACCCATAGTTGCGCACATTTCGTCTAACATTTGATCTGTTCTTACGATTTGTCTTTCTTCGGGAAGGTACCAAGCAGCTCCTAAACTTTGTCCACGAGGAACGATAGTTACTTTGATAAGAGGTGCAGCATGTTCAAGCATCCAACTTACAGTAGCGTGACCCGCTTCGTGAATAGCGATGGCTCTTTTTTCTTCGGGAGTAATAATTTTATTTTTCTTTTCAAGACCACCGATAATTCTATCTACAGCGTCAAGAAAATCTTGTCTATCTACGGCAGTTTTGTTGTACCTAGCAGCAATAAGTGCAGCTTCGTTACATACATTAGCAATATCAGCACCAGAAAAACCTGGAGTTTGTTTCGCTAAAAAGTCTAGGTCAAGACCTTCAACTTTTTTGATAGGAGCCAAGTGAACTTGAAAAATCTCCGCTCTTTCACGAATGTCTGGTAAGTCTACAAAAATTTGTCTGTCAAAACGACCTGCACGCATTAAAGCTTTGTCAAGAACATCAGCTCTATTTGTTGCCGCTAAAACGATTACATTAGAATTAGTTCCAAAACCATCCATTTCTGTCAGTAATTGGTTCAATGTGTTTTCACGTTCGTCATTTCCGCCTGACATGTTGCTTTTTCCTCTAGCTCTTCCTACTGCATCTATTTCATCAATAAAAATAATTGCAGGAGATTTTTCTTTGGCTTGTTTGAATAAATCACGTACGCGTGATGCACCCACACCAACAAACATTTCAACAAAATCAGAACCGGATAAAGAGAAGAATGGTACTTGCGCTTCACCAGCAACAGCTTTTGCTAATAAGGTTTTTCCAGTTCCTGGAGGCCCAACTAATAGAGCTCCTTTTGGAATCTTACCACCCAGATTAGTGTATTTTTCAGGGTTTTTAAGGAATTCGACAATTTCTTGTATTTCTTCTTTAGCGCCTTCTAAACCAGCCACATCTTTAAACGTGGTTTTGATATCTGTTTTTTCATCAAAAAGTTTCGCTTTTGATTTTCCAATATTGAATATCTGTCCGCCACCGCCACCAGCACCGCCACCTGACATTTTTCTCATGATAAATATCCAAACGGCAATAATAATTATGATAGGTAACAAACTAATTAAAATGTCTGACCAATTGCTTTTTGCCAAAAAGTTAAAATCTTTCAATTTACCTTCTGCAACAGCTTTTTCTAATTTATTTTGAAATATTTGATCATTACCAATGTCAAAAGTATAGTGTGGCCCTTTATTAGGTCTGTCAAAAACATCTTTTGAAACTTTCTTGTGTGCTGGATCTTTCAGCGCAGCAGCATTTAAAAATACTTCCGCTTCTGTTTTATTATAAACGATAACTTTTTCAATTTGACCTTTTTCTAAATAGTTGTTAAACTTAGAAGAGGTCAATTGACCTGGTTCATTTAGACTTGAACCACCTGTTATGAAACTTATAAATAAGAAAATGAATAATATTGCAGTATAAATTAGCCAAGGGCTGACCTTAAACTTATTTGGATTGGGATTATTTTCTTTTGCCATTATTAGGTGTTATATATCTTTAGTATTTGTTTTCTATGGTAGTTATTTTAGCATCGCCCCATAAACTTTCGATGTTGTAATATTCTCTAATGTGTTTTTGAAACACATGGACAACAATATTTACATAATCCATTAATACCCATTCCGCATTATCTGTTCCTTCAATATGCCAAGGCTTATCTTTTAATTCTTTTGAAACTATTTTTTGGATGGAATTTACGATGGCGTTAACTTGTGTATTTGAATTACCATTACAGATGATGAAATAGTCGCAAACTGCCGTGTCTATTTCTCTTAAATCCATTATAGTAATATCATTTCCTTTTACTTCTTCTATTCCTTTAATGATATTTGCTAACAGAATGTCATTGTTTATAGTCTTTTTCGCCATGAATTATTTTTATATAGTTTGTAAAGTTACCATTTTTTGTGGTTATTTTTGAACCTTAACAGAATATTAAATTCTGTTCAACAAAAAACGAATATGAAATTAATCAAACTCAATGCCATAGATTCTACTAATACGTTCCTAAAAGGATTAGCAAGTAAACAAGAGCTTGAAAACTTCACTGTTGTGAGTGCTGAGAGTCAAACCAAAGGCAGGGGTCAAATGGGGGCAGTTTGGACCTCTGAGGAAAGTAAAAACTTAATAATGAGTGTTTTGGTTAAGTATTTTTTACTAGATGCTAGTCAGATATTCAATTTGAATATTGCTGTTTCTGTAGCGGTAATCGAAGTTTTAGAATCAATAAATATTCCTAATCTTAGTGTTAAATGGCCTAACGACATAATGTCATACAATAAAAAAATTGGCGGAATTTTGATCGAAAACAGTATCAAAAGTGACGGAACGATCATTTCTATTGTGGGTTTAGGACTGAACGTAAATCAAATTGATTTTGAAAACTTGCCAAAAGCTTCTTCTTTAGCGGTTATTTGTAATAAAGAATTTGATAAAGATGAATTGCTTTTTTCCATCATTGATAAAATGGAATTAAATATAAAACTTTGGAAACAGCAATTCGATTTTTTATGGTCGGATTACATCAATAAACTCTTCAAGAAAGGGATTCCCATGCCTTTTTCAGACCTTAATAACAATCATTTTATGGGTATTATTCAAGGAGTTTCAGCTATTGGGAAATTACAAGTACTGCTTGAAGACGATAATATCGCTGAATTTGATATAAAGGAAATTCAAATGCTCTATTGAAAGGTGTATTGCTGGTATTGATTTAAAAAGTATAGAAATATAGTAGGAAAATTTTATTTCCGGATTGTTTATTTTGTAAAAATCAAACAGGACAACAAATAAGTTATCCTGTTCAATTTAAGGTTTAATTCTTTAATGCTGGATTAGCACTTT
>RRZU011554798.1_pt1 | contig 12279 bp, 8 predicted proteins | sample 2165561 | NCBI WGS metagenome assembly RRZU01 (sample SAMN10456909, study PRJNA506462) | wastewater metagenome | isolation source: wastewater sludge | place: USA: Moscow, Idaho | reverse complement strand
CTGGTATCGATCGCTGCTTCGGCTCTGACTCCGGAGCGACCTCATCCAGACCCTTGAGGACATCGTCGAACACAGCCTTATGTCGACTTTCCATCGGCGTTCTCCTTTCCAGGGGTCAGAGCAAGCCTTCACTGCGCAGCTTGGCGTGGTGGCTAATCCAAGTCTTGCGGATGAGGATCTCGACCTCCCGCCCAACGGCGTCGAGATATGCGCGGCATCGACGGTGGGTCTCAGTGCGGGTGGTCGGACCGGTGATCTCGTAGACGGTTTTCAGGTTCGCCGTGGCATTATCGATCTCAGCCGAATCCTTGAGCACCGCATTGAGCATATCGTGCGGGAAGACGTGGTCCATCATTCGCTTGATCGATAAATGAGCACTCTTTCCGTCGTTCATCTTCGCGGCAAGGATCCGGACAAACTTGTACTCGGGTGGCGACCCGAAGCGGCTCAGCTGCTCCAGCGTCGAAACCATCAGGCGCAGGAAGTGGCCGGTCGACCCGAAGTCGATATTGTTTGGCGGTGCTGGCACAATCAGCGCGTCGGCTGCACGCAGCACACTCAGCGAAATCATTCCAAGCGCCGGCGGCGGGTCGAGGAGAACGATGTCAAACCGGTGCTTAATCGATTCGATGCCGTCCCGAAGCCTCTCCAGCGCCGAGGAACTCTCGCGGACGAGCCGCGCCGCGAACTCGTACTCGGCATCGTAGAGACCAAGATTCGCCGGAATTAGTGCGATTCCGTCCCAGTATGTGGCGCGGAGCGTGTAGTCGAGGGACGTTGGCCCGCCGTGGCGGAAGAATGAGTAGAGCGTCTCTTCACGCTCATCAATGTCGACGTCCGGGTTCAGTCCGAAGATGCTTGTGGTGCTAGCTTGCGAATCGCAATCGACGACGCACACTCGATACCCCTGCAATGCGAAATACTGAGCAAGGTGACAGACAATGGTTGATTTGCCGACACCGCCTTTGAAGTTCTGCACGGCGATCACCAGCGGCTCGTCGGTGTCGCTCCGCCAGGGACGCGTGTTGAAGACGTCGCGCATTCGGTTGACGTCCTTCAGCGTGTAGCCTGTACGACGGCCGGTTTCACTATTGATCTCCGGCACCGGGAGACGACCGTCGGCTTCCGCATCGCGAATGAGTTTCTCCGATCGCCCGACCATGGCTGCTGCGTTTTTCACGTTAAACCGAACATCGAGAGTCTTCACCGAATCGGGGCTGAATACTCGATCGCGTAAGCGCTCGATCACCGTCGCGGCGCGGTTCGCCATCGCTTCCAGCGCTTCGAGTCCGACCGGGGGAAGGGGAGTGCTAATGGAGTCTTTCATCGCAACGCTGTCCCGCCGATCTATTCGGCCCTAGAGAAGAGGTGTCGCTGCCGTCCGCCCTTTTGTCATTCCTGCTTTGTTTGTGACAAGTTCGATTTTTTTACGCGCAACCCGATAAAACGCGACTCTCGCCGTAAGTCAAGTGAAAGCGGGAGTTTTACGGCGTAACATGACATGGTCGGAATCGCGAGGTAAGGCTTTGAAGTCGCGAACTCTTGCGCCGGTAGACGCGATTTCCGGCGAATCATCCCAAGATGTAAGCGATCGATTCGCCAAGGATGGCTCATGCAGGCGTTGACTGCTGTAGGAGGAGGGGCACCTCACCGGAGTCAGGTCCGATCTGCTGACCACTTGCCCGCGCTCTTTCTTAAACCGGAGAAAAAAAGCACTTCTGGTGTTGTTCAAGTTATCCACTTGTTCCGTGTTCTGGAGATGAAAACAACTATTTATCAATAGATTAGCTATCAACGACGTACGTTTTGGGTGGTATGCGACTACGTCTCGGGACGGTGTCCGCTACGTTTTGGGCCGGAAGGGCTTACTTCTCGGGAGCACCCGAACGTCAGTTATCCACAAGCAGCGCCAAAAGTTATCCACAAATCTGCAGCCAATTGTCGCCGTCGGCGTGAATCGAGAACCGGCAACCGAGAGTGCTGATTGACGTTGACGCCTAAGGATCGACAAGAAGGGAATGCATTGGCTGAATGCTTACTTTTCGGGATCGCGGCGAGGCGGGTGTATCTCGGATCTAACCCTTTGATGGCATTGCCTGTCCAGACTTGCTGCCGCGCTGTCCCTTACTTTCTGGGTTGCCCGCAAGTTAGACCAGCGGACGAGATGCGGCCTTGAATGGCTGCGGTCCGACCGACACAGGCGGGCAAGTGCGACCCGCACCATAAGCAATTTCGTGTGATCATCTCTTACTTTTAGGGTGATCACCAAGGTCGAATAGTGCTGCGTCGCCGCGACACAGTCACCGCGAAATCCTACTTTTTGGGTGTCTCTCCGGAGGTTGACAACAAGGGCTTGCGTTCCAGCGCGGATTGCCCCATCCGTACAGGGAACTCTTACACATAGAGGGATGTAGTTGTAGTGGATGAGGCGTCGACGATCAGGGGCAGCCCGTACCGGACTATTGACGCGCGACCCAGCCCCGACTCGCTGATCAAGCCCGGCGAACTGGTGGACCTGGTTGAGGTAACGCCGCTCACCCTTTCTGACCGTCGCATCTACAACCTTCTCTTGGAGAACGCCTGGGATAATATCGATAAAGCGGTTGTCCACACGATCGGCAAGAGTCGGCTGCGCGGCAACCACAACTCCAACGACCGGATCGGTGAGTCGATCGAGCGGTTGATGTCTGCCATCGTCAAGGTCAAGGTGACGCGGGACGGGGAGACGCTGATTGAACGGGTGCAGCTCCTGGGGGGCAACGTCGAATATAAAACCCCCGACGGCTTGCTGCTCTATGAGATCCCCCCGCGGCTCCGCCGAATTATCAAGGACAGCACGATCTTCGCAAGATTGCAGAAGGAGGTGATGTTTGCTCTTTCGAGCAAGTATGCCCTGACCCTCTACGAAATGGTGCAGAAGCGCGGCAACCTTAGCTACCGTACCAGCGAGAATTTCTCAATCGACGAGATTCGCGGCATTCTCGGCGTGCCGAAAGGCAAGCTCACGACCTGGAGCAATCTCTACAACCGGGCGATTCGGCCGGCGGTCGAAGAGGTCAACCAGCTGTCCGAGCATTTGGTCGACATCGAGCCGCTGAAAATCGGCCGCCGGGTCACGCACATCCGCCTCAAGTGGTGGAAAAAAGATTCAGTCGCCGTCCACAATACCGCCCGTGAACTCTCAAGCGCCAGGGTGGGCCGGCGCGCGCGCCGGGAGGGGCGGATGGAGGTCGTCGTCCAGTTGCCGAAGCCGGACCGCAGGGGAGGGCAGGGGAGCTCCGCTCCTCCTCGCCCAGCGACTGCCACCGACGCGGTTGTCAACGAGGCATCCGGAAGTGGGTTCCGGCCTCTCCGCACCGAGACGTATGAAACCGCTCGGCTGCGGCATCCCGGCTACGACATCTACTATGTGGAACAGGCTTGGCGGGAGTGGGCGCAGGACAAAGAGCCGCCGCGCGACCCTGACCGTGCTTTCTTAGCATTTTTCCGAACCTACGCCGCAAACCATCCTCTGTGAGGTGACGGTCGCAATCGGCTTGCCCCCTTTCTGCCGCGACCTGCCTGTGACGGCGGTGCTCACCGACAACGGGCGCGGTTTGCCCGCGGCGTAGAAGCCGTTGCTGCGGATCAGCGTTGACGGCGCCAATTTGCGCGCGTGTTGTGCGAAAGCGCGCGACGATCAGGAGCCGATGTCGATCGGCGCTTCCTCGCCCTTCGCCCACTCAACGCTAACGCCGACCGCATTTACGGCAGCCTCCTGATCGCGTTCGATGTCAGGAGTCTAGCAAATCGAGGGGAGGGGAGGGGAGGGAACGTCGCGAATGATCTACCACATCGGTGAGTCAACCGAGCGTGAAAAATTGCGGATACCGCGGTTGGCGGGGAGCTGACCCTCCAGCCAGCGGAAGCAGCCTCGTCCGGTGGTCGTAATCGGCATTTCCATCGCCGACGCTCGATGAAAGAAGCGGACCTGGCGGCCGGCGGGAAGCGACCCTTGTCGCGGACGATTACGACCCCGCTTTGGCGTCGGCTATCGGTCTGGCCATTACCATTAGTTTCGCGCGATGAAAAATGCGGACATGCCTGAACGTACGAAACTCAATCACACGGAGTTGGGGAGGGCCACCGCCGCGTCTACCTTCGATCGTTGGACTGTCAACAAGATGACGGGGAGCAGAAAGCTTCGGACGGGAGCAACTTGATATCAGGCTCATAACCTGAAGGTCGTAGGTTCAAATCCTACCCCCGCAACCAGAGTTTGTTCGTAATATCAATCGCTTAGCGCAGTACTGCGAATTCAGTAAGCAGCCGCACATCGCGCCCAGTCAGCACCATGGAAGCAAGAGGGCGCGAAAGCGCGCGCAATCGCGCGTTGGTGGCTTGCCCGGCGACGGCTCGCAGGATGGGTTGAGCGTACCGCAGGCTCACGGGGCGCGCGCCCAAAAGAAGAGAGCGATCCGCAACGCGCGGCGTTCCTTACGCCTAATGGCCAGTCAAGATCTCGTCGCACTTGCGAATGTTGGTCTCGTGGACCGAAAGCATGTTTGCGAGGTCGCTGTGCAGCGCTTCGTCGTTGATACGAGGAAGCGCTTCCTTGAGCTTGCGGACGACCCATCCCTGCCCGCGGTTGAGCAATCGCAGTCGATCGTCCATGCCTTCCGAGGCAAAGACCTTTTCGCGAAAGGCGCCGGTACGCTGGCTGGGCACCGCTTCCAGTCGTTTGATATGCCCCGCGAGCATGGCGCAAAAGTGCGCTTCGTCCATCGCCAACACCTTGAGAGTATCTTCGGCCGGCCCACCGCCCGCGTCCGCGGTCATGGTGCGTGCGACCTTGGCGCCGGCACGTTCCGCCTCCAAGAGCTCGTTGAGCAACGCCAGGAGATCGTCGCGTCCGAGATAGCCCTGATAGGCGGGATCGACGACTTGCAGAAAACACGGCGGCGAAGACGAGAGATCGGTGCCGCCTTCCTCTTCGCCCCGACCACACTTGTTCATTTCGCACCTCCAGCTTTTTCACGAAGTCGGCCGCACGCGAGGCCGAACCAGCATCGGACCATAGAGGCCGATGAACGCACCAAACGCCGCCACCCACGCGACAGCGGAGGTGATGAGCAACGGCATGAAAAAGGTTGCATCAAGCGACGCGGCGACGCGGCTGATCCCGGCGATGATGATCAGTAGGTAAAGGGCGGTCGTGGCTGATCCGGCATGCAAGTCGCGGCCGGTGTGGCCGAGCGTCGCCCGCGTCATCACCGCCAAGATCATTGTCGCGATGGCGCCTCCCGTCAGGGCGTGGAGGCCGGCAGACGGTGCCACGGAGAGATCAAACGACGTGACGGCTAGCAAACCGAGGCCGGCGGGGATCCACAGGTAGCCGACGTGGAGGATCCAAAGCAGCGGTTCCGCCGCCGTCCGCTCGCCCGCCCAGCGGACGAGGCGCACGAAATTGAAAACCGCCGCGATGGCCGTGGCCACTCCCGTCACGTATGACGGAGGAGTGTAGGTCCAGCACGCTATCGCCGCCAGCGTCACCGCGATCGTCAGTTTGTCGAAGCCGCCAAAGCTCGCCGGCAGCCGGCCCTTGCCCCGCTTCGTCAGCCAGTTTCGCGTGAAGCTCGGGATGATGCGCCCGCCAATCAGGCAAATGAGAACGATGAGCACGGCGATCGCAAGGCGTGCCGCCCCGGTTGTTCCCTGCGAGGTAAGGGCCCCAATGTGGAACGCCACGTTGGAGCCGCAGAGAAAAGCGAGAGCCGCCACGATGGAAAGATTTCGCCAATTCCGGCCAGAAATGATCTCACGGGCGACGGCAGCCAGCAGTACGGCCAGAAAGGCGACATCGACGACGGCCGCCGTCCAGCCGCCGATGATTGCCGAAGTGATCACGGCCGCTCGTCCCGCCAGCCACAGCGCGACGAGAAACAGCAGTGGCGCTCCCTGCAACGGCAGCCGCCCCGTCCAGTTGGGGACCGCGGTGAGGACGAAGCCGGCGACCGCCGCTGCTGCAAAACCGAACAGCATCTCATGGGCGTGCCAACTGACTGGATCGAATACCGTCGGCAGGCTAAGGAACCCGAAAAACGACAGCATCCAGAGCGTGAGCGCCGCCGCTGCCCAAATGCCGGAAAGCAGAAAGAACGGGCGAAAGCTGTAGCTGAACAGGGCAGGTCCTGCAGTGGCTCGCAGTCTCGGAACCGGACCCGCGGTCGAAGCTGTGGTCAAGACTTGGCTTCCCTCCCGATCGTCATCAGCAATCCCGCGACCACCGCGTTACGCAAATCCGCGTGCACCCATGAACTCCGCGGGACTCAGCGGGCCGTCTCTTTCGAACGCGAATTGAACATGTATGCCGGACGCACCTTGTGTGCTGCCGATTAAAGATGTATGGAATACACATCTATTTGGCAAGGCACCGGGGGTCGGCAGGCGGCAAACTCATGGAATCGGTCAGGGCGCGAGCGCCAGCCGCAAGTAGCAACCTGATGCACCCAGACCTGTTCCCTGCTCCCAGCCAAAGAGAGGAGAGTCTGAGTTGCACAACATCCGCCGTCTTTGGATCGTACTCGCGATTATTGTCGTTGGCTCGTTTGCCGTACTCGGCTTTATCGGGCAGCAGATTTACGTGAACCGGCCGCCCATTCCTTCGGCGGTGGTGACCGAGGGTAGCGAAACGCTGTTTACCGCCGAAGATATGCACCGCGGCCGCCAGGTATGGCAGTCGATGGGCGGGCAACAACTTGGGTCGATCTGGGGACACGGCGCCTACCTTACGCCGGACTGGTCGGCCGATTGGCTGCACCGCGAGCTCGTGTTCATGCTCGACCGCTGGGCCAAGCGTGACTATGGCGTCCCGTTCGTAGATGTGAGCCGTGAGCAGCAGGCGGCGCTGAAGGAGCGATTGGCCGAAGAAATCCGCAACGATCACGTCGATCCCGCGACAGGCATTCTCACTGTGTCCCCGGAGCGGGCCGCCGCGATCCGCGACAACCAAGCATACTACGAGGGTCTTTTCGGAGCAGCGCCGGAGCAGGCGGAATTGCGCGAAAAGTACGCCTTGCCAGAAAACCCCATTCCCGATGCGTCGCGTCGCGCGGCGCTGACAACCTTTTTCTTCTGGACTTCGTGGGCGACAGCGACAAATCGACCCGGTGAGACCGCGACCTACACCATGAATTGGCCGCACGAGCCGCTCATCGGCAATCTCCCGACGACCGAGGCGGTGGTCTGGTCAGTCGCCTCGTTCATCGCCTTAATCGGCGCAATCGGGCTCCTGGTCTGGTATCAGGCCGCTCAGCTCGCCGAGGAACCGGCAACGGCACCGCCGGCCAGCGATCCGATGGAGGCGTTGCGGCCGACCCGCTCGATGCTGGCCACCCGCAAATACTTCGGCGTTGTGATGCTCCTGTTCCTGGTCCAGATCGGGCTTGGCACCCTGACCGCGCACTACACCGTCGAGGGCACGCATTTTTACGGCTTCCCGCTAGCAGACTGGCTGCCGTACGCCGTAACCCGCACGTGGCACACGCAGATCGCCATCTTCTGGATCGCCACGGCCTGGCTTGCCACGGGGCTCTACATCGCTCCCGCGGTCTCGGGTTACGATCCACCGTGGCAGACGACTGGCGTCAACGTGTTGTTCGGAGCGCTGCTGATCGTGGTTGTGGGTTCGCTGGCCGGCGAATGGTTCGGCGTCCAGCAGAAGCTGGGTCTTGATGCGAATTTTTGGTTTGGTCACCAGGGCTACGAATACATCGATCTTGGCCGGTTTTGGCAGATTCTGCTGTTCGTGGGTCTACTGCTCTGGTTGCTGCTGGTTGGCCGGGCTTTATGGCCAGCGTTGCGCAAGCCGGGCGACAGCCAGCCGCTCATTGCCATGGTGTTCATATCGACCATTGCAATCGCGCTGTTCTACGCAGCCGGTCTCACATGGGGACAACGCACGGCGCTGTCGATGATCGAATACTGGCGCTGGTGGGTTGTGCACCTTTGGGTGGAGGGCTTCTTCGAAGTTTTCGCAACCGCCGTCATTGCCATGCTGTTCATGAAGCTCGGCCTGGTCCGACCGAAGATCGCGTCGTCGGCGGTGCTGGTGTCGACGATCATTTTCCTGTCCGGCGGCATCATCGGCACGCTGCATCATCTCTACTGGGCGGGCACGCCCCCCTCGGTGATGGCATTGGGCGCCGTGGTCTCGGCGCTGGAGGTAGTGCCCCTGGTGCTGCTTGGATTGGAAGGCTACCACAACTATCGGATGACAAAGTCGGCGCAATGGGTGTGGACTTACCGCTGGCCGATCCTGTTCTTTGTCGCGGTTGCCTTCTGGAACATGCTGGGCGCCGGCGTTTTCGGCTTCCTCGTGAACCCGCCGATCTCGCTCTACTACATCCAGGGTCTGAATACGACGGCGGTGCACGCGCACTCCGCATTGTTCGGCGTCTACGGAATGCTCGGCATCGGCTTGATGCTGTTTTGCCTGCGCGGGCTTACGGTCCGCGCGGCGTGGGACGACCGCCTGCTGAAGTGGGGCTTCTGGGGTTTGAACATCGGGCTTGCGATGATGGTGTTCCTGTCACTGCTTCCGATCGGCGCCATTCAGGGCTGGGCGGCCGTCTCCGAGGGGCTGTGGTACGCGCGGTCGGTCGAGGTGGTGCATTCGCCGCTGGTGCAAACGCTGGTGTGGATGCGGGTGCCGGGCGACATCGTCTTCGGGCTGGGCGCACTGCTCATCGCCGTGTTCGTCTTCAAGCTATGGCGCGGCAGTCTCAGGCGAGTTTTGCTCACTAAGGGCGGCGAGGGTGAGTCACCGCTGGCGGCGGAATAGCATGACGCAACGCTCGCTTGAAGAATGACCTGGTGAGAGGCAGAACGCTCAGGGACGAGCGAGCGTTGGCGATGCTCGTGCCAGGCGGATGCCTCGCTTCTCTATTGCCGGTCCGGGTCGGCCAAACAGGTCGCCCCGACCAATGTGCCTGGTGCATCGCGAGGCACTTCGCAAGGGTCCGGCATGTCCTCATGATCGTGACAGATAAGCTGTTGATTTTTAGCGGCCTTAAATTTGCGCTACACCGCAACTGGAGGTTGTTCAATGCGAATGGGAAATGATCGCGACAACTCTTCGACCGGCACCAGCAGATCCGAAAGCGTGTATCGGTCAAGGGTCTCGAGAAAGCGGTCCAGGGCTTCGCCCAGCGCATCCTGAAGGATGCAGGTCTTGACGATCCGGCAGGGGACGTCGGCGCTTCGGAAACACTCGACGAGGGCCATGTCAGGCTCCATTCGTCGGACGATTTCGCCGACCGTGATCGCCTCGGGGCGTCGGGCGAGGCGAAGACCGCCCTTCTTCCCGCGAATGGTTTCGACGTAGCCAAGCTGGCCCAGCACATGCACCAGTTTCATCAGGTGGTTTTTCGAGATGCCGTATTGCTCCGCGATTTCCTGGATGGTCGAGAGGTCGTCGCCGCGCAGCCCGAGGTACATCAACACCCTCAGCGCGTAGTCCGTATAGGTCGTCAGGCGCATTTGCAACTCCAGGTGATGAGCGGCAGACCTCGCCCCGCATGTAGGCGGTTCGATACGTATATCAAACATACATCTATTTGCCAGGCAGGAGGGAGATTGGAATGCCCGAGGCGCTGTTCCCGCAATCAACGAAGCGACTGGCTCAGAAACGGCACGAGCTGGCGCCGGAAATCGAGGCGGCGTTCAACGGACCGTGCGCATGAGTGGAACGGTGTACTGTCATAAGGCTTTGCAAAAGACCTATTCGGAAGTAGGCTTTCGGAGCGGTCGGAGAGCGCCTTCGGCGATGGCCTGTGGGAGCTCAAAGGCGTATCGCCCGAGGAAGATGATGTGCTTGAAGGTCAGCGGGGAGATCCGAGCGACGTCGGCGGGATCGATCGTCCAGCCCTCGCTGGCGAGTTGGTCCAGAGCGGCCTGGATGTAGGTGGCATTCCACAACGCGATGACATTGAGGACCAGGCCGAGGGCGCCGAGCTGCTCTTCCTGTCCCTGCCGATAGAGCCTTTTGATCTCGCCGCGTTCGCCGTGGCAGACGCGTCGGACCAGTCGATGCCGGAATTCATGCCGGTTCAGTTGCGTCAGGATGCTCCGTCGCTTGTCCTCGTCATGGACGTAACCCAGCACGTGAAGGGTTTTGATGATGCGTCCGAGCTCGGCCAGAGCCCTGGCCAGGCTGGTGGGACGGTCCTTCACCTGGAGCATCCGCATGACCGCACTGGCTTGGAGATGCCCGAGCTTCAACGAGCCGGCCAGTCGCAGGAGATCGTCCCAGTTGCGCTCAATGAGGCCGGTGTCGATGCAATGGCGGGCCAGGTCGTCGAGGGGGCCATAATCGGCGCTGCGTTCGATGCGCCACAGTCGCGCGCTGCCAATGTCGGCGAGGCGTGGGCTGAACTGATAGCCGAGCAGCCAGAAGAGAGCGAAGACGCTGTCGGCATAGGCGGCGGTATCGGTCATGATCTCGGCCGGCTCCAACTCGGTCTCCTGGTCGAGCAGCAGCCCCAGGACAAGCAGGCTGTCGCGGAGAGTCCCCGGCACGACCATGGCGTTGAGGCCGGTGAACTGGTCGGACACCAGGTTGTAGTAGGTGACGCCGCGGCCGATGCCGAAGTATTTGGGATTGGAGCCGGCGTGGATGGCTTGGCTTGGAGCCACGAAGCGTATCCCGTCGGCGGATGCGACCTCGCCGGCACCCCAGATCCTGGCGATGTGCAGGGCGTTTTGCGCCGCGACCAGACGCTGGTTCGCCGCGGTAATGGTGTCTTCCCGGATGAAGTTCTGCTGAATCCAAGAGAGCCGCGCCCGGCTGAGGGCCGGCAGGTCCATCCGGCTCACCGGCTCGAAGCCAATGTTGCAGGCCTCTGCAACCAACACGGCACACAGGCTCAAGGTGAACGCCTCCACCCGCGCCTGTCTCTCACTAACATGGGTGAAGGCCTTGGCAAAGTCGGTTCGGGCGGCGATCTCGAGGACGATGTCGGACAGATCGACGGTCGGCAGCCGACTTTGCACTGCGGATTGGAGCGCATTCAGGCTGGGCGGCCGGTCGAGCTTGTCGAGCGGGCTAACGACAAGTTCATCTCTGCCGCCGCGTTTTTCGATCCGCAGCGCGGCATTGTCGACGATACCGGCCGCCACTTGGCGCCACGCCTGATCAAGCTTCTGCGCCAGACCGGCCAGCTCCGTTTCGGCATTCGTCGACCGACCCAGGGAGCGGCAGACCGTCAGGCGAGAGCTTTCCCATGCCTCCCCGGCCAGCAGTCCGTGCCGCGGATCGGCAAAGAGAATGCCGGGGACAATGAACACGTCCCGTCGCTTCAGCGCCTTACGGAAAGCTTCCAGCACGGCAAAGACATAGGCCTTGCCGTCGATAACCTGTCCGGCGCCATCAATAACGTGGCGTTTCCAGGCTGTCCCGATGACCTTGGTGGGAGCACCGTTCATCCTGGCACTCGTCCATGTCTTGACCTCGCGCAGATAGTCGAGGGCATCGCGCACCGGCTGCCCGCCGGGTGTTGCTCCAATGGGAATACAGCGCACGAAGTTCGAGAACAGCCGATGGACTTGGCGCCAGCGAGTGCGAAGCTCGACGTAGCGCGGCGTATCGGGCGGACAGGCCAGGGCGTCCACCAATGTCATCGCGACGTCGATATCGGCCTGCGGAATTGTTGTGAAGAGGGCTTCGCGCCACCGGTTCAGGGGCAACTCCTCCTCGCCGGTGAGCAACAACCGGACGACGTCCTTGAGCTTCAGGGCCGCCGCGTCGAGGTCGCGCAACGTCCGCAGGCGCGTTTTGCTATGGGCGTTGTCGGCAGCGCTGACGATATCGCTCGCGAGGGCATCGAACAGCTCCACCGCGTCGTCGAGAGCGGCCGCCTCAAGAGTGCTGAACAGCGCCGCAGCAGTCGCGGTTCGGCGCGGCTCCGCCAGCGCCATGATCGCCGAAGGGCGGGCAGACCGCGCATACCTGGCCAGGCGTTGGATCGTTGTCGCCGGGATGGTGGCCGGCGGCTTCGGGATCAGGCCATGGGCGCGAATGGCATCGATCCGCTCCAGAACTCGGTGGACGTGCGGCGGGCCGGGGCAGTCCTCAGGTCGTCCAGCGTGAACAGAACCTTGCCGTCCCGGTCAAACAAGCCTTGGATCCGAAGCTGCTGTTCATCGGTCAGACTGCCGGCAAGGATTCGCCAGAGGCGCCGATCGGCACGAAAGCGGACTCGAGCAACGAAGCGTTCGAGCGTCGTGGCGCCGGGCAGAAGG
>RRZU010564249.1_pt1 | contig 12279 bp, 9 predicted proteins | sample 2165561 | NCBI WGS metagenome assembly RRZU01 (sample SAMN10456909, study PRJNA506462) | wastewater metagenome | isolation source: wastewater sludge | place: USA: Moscow, Idaho | reverse complement strand
ATACGTGCTAAGATGTTGGTAGCTCATTTTGAAACCTCCGTCGAATGGTGTGTAGGAAACTTCATTCTACACGAAGGTTTCTTTATGGGCTATCTTTTTTTGCCCTTATTTATCTGGCGCACTTCATTTTACAATCTATCAAGTTTTAAATAATGATTTTTTGTTAGCAGAGCTTTAAAGAATAATCATACATTGACAAACGGTTGGTTTAAAGATAGCATAATAATTGCTTAAGATAATATTGACCTTTGTGAAATAAGGAGATTATTGATGAAAGAAGAACTATTAATTTTTAAAGCTTTGTCAGAACCAATGCGGGTTGAATTATTAAAAATGATTAATACTAAAGAAAAAATGTGTGTTTGTGAGTTGGTAGATTCTTTTGATATCAGTCAAAGCAAATTATCGTATCATTTAAAAATGCTACTGGAAGCTAATTTATTATTATTACATCCGCACGGTAAGTGGAATTTTTATAGTGTTCATAGAGAAACCTTAAATAATATTTTAACCAAACAAGTTTTAGATAAAATTTTTCAAAATAATTATTGATATATCAAATTTATTTGATATAATAAAGTTGACTGGAATACCAGTCAATAATTTTGAAATAAACATCAAAAAAAATTGATTTAAGGAATGGTAATTATGTTTGAGTTTTTTATTAAGCAGGTTCTAGGCATGAAATGGTTGGCAGATTTAGTACAAGATATTATGGTAAATGTCTTTAAGCTTGATTTGCAAGAAAAAATATGGGGGAGCTTACATTTTTTTGTTTATGATACGATAAAAATATTAATATTATTATTTGTGTTAGTTTTTATTATTGCTTATATTCAGTCTTATTTTCCGCCGGAGCGAACCAAGAAAATATTATCAAGGTTTAATGGTATTTTAGGTAATAAGATTGCTGCCTTATTAGGGACGGTAACACCTTTTTGTTCCTGCTCTAGTGTGCCTATTTTTATTGGCTTTACCAGGGCTGGTTTACCATTAGGCTTGACGTTTTCTTTTTTGATATCATCACCCTTAGTTGACTTAGGCTCAATGTTAATGTTAATGTCCTTTTTTGGAGAAAAATTTGCCGTAGCGTATGTTTTACTAGGATTAGGATTAGCTGTAATTGGTGGATTGATGATTAGCTTTTTGAAGATGGAAGATCATATTAAATCATATAATGGAAATGTCAGAGAGTTGTATAGCGAATCAGAAAATTTCACGCAAAAACAAAGATTAAGTTATGCTAAAAGTGATACAGTGATTATTGTGAAAAATGTTTACAAGTATGTTCTAATGGGGGTGGGGATTGGAGCTATTATTCATAACTGGGTTCCTAAAGAATTTATTTTAGCAATATTAGGACCGGATAATCCTTATGGGGTTTTAATTGCCACAATCATCGGAATTCCAATTTATGCTGATCTATTTGGCGCACTACCGATAGCAGAGGCCTTATACTTAGCTGGAGTACCGTCAGGGACTATTCTTGCGTTAATGATGGGAATAACAGCGTTATCACTGCCATCGATGATTATGCTAAGCAATGTATTAAAGCCAAAATTATTAGGTGTTTTTATAGGGATAGTTACTATCGGAATAATTATAATTGGTTATACTTTTAATCTGCTAAATCTTGTTTAACTAGATGTAAGTAATATTTAATATACTACAAAGGAGGTTTTATCATAGGATTATTATTAAAATCATCAAACCTTTTAAGAGAAATTAGTGAATTATTACAAAGTGGAGACCTAGTTCCCGATGAATTAAACAAGGATAATTTATATTGGTTTGGCTATAAAAATTTTAAAGATGAATTAATTGCTATTATGGGAATGGAACAATATGGGAACATTTGTCTACTGAGATCGCTTACTGTAAAAGTTGAAGAACGCAAGAACGGGCTTGCTGATAAACTTATTAAAGAAGTTACTGATTTTGCTGTGAATGCAAAGTGCGTGGAAGCATACCTTATAACTTCGACTGTTGTAGATAAAATGAGAAAGCATGGATTTGAAAGTATTGATAGAACTGAGCTACCTGAAGCTATAAAAAAATCAAAGTTTTTTATTGAAATCTGTCCGCTAAGTAGCGTTGTAATGAATAAAAACCTGTCCTGTTAATTTTAACAAGACAGGTTTTTTATTAGTTTAATAATGATGATATTAAACTAATATTATCATTATATATTATGATAATAGCGAGGATTAGACCTAAACCAATGATGTTTATATGCTCACGATTTAGCAGAACTGTTTTAAAATTAAAAACATTATTATCATTTAATGTTAAATTACTTAGCTTAGGAAGAAATAACGGAGTTTTTTGTTTATAATTAATATAAGAATAGCCAAATGTAGAGATTAAAAATTGTTCTTCTAGTTTCATTTTTTTATAATAAACTAGAAAAAATAATGGTATATAAAGCAAGGATAATTGCCATACATTAACAAATAAAGTTAAACCTAAGCCTTCAAGAAAATTTCCTAAATATAATGGATGCCTTAATAGTTTGTAAGGACCAGCCATTGTAACTTCTCGATCTTTGTGGATATAACCGGTTGCCCAAAATCGTATTAGGGCTCCTATAAAAATAATTACTGTGGCATAATAATTAAAAGTATTTTGAGCTGAAAATAATAGAACTATTCCAAAAATTCGACCTACCCAAATTCTAAACTGATTGTAATCCATAAGATACTCCTTTAAAGCAAATTTTTCATATTATATCAATAAAACCTTAAAATAAGCTTAAAGTGAATTTAGCTTTAATAAATGTTTTTGGCAGGTACGATAATGTGATTTCTAGAATATTATTAATAATGATAAAACACAAAAAAGGAGTTATTATGAAAGTTTTATTAGTAGAAGATGATGAAAAGCTAGGATTATTAATAGAACATTTTTTAAAGGAAGAAAAATTTAAAACGGATTGGGTTAAAAATGGCAAAGATGCTATTTATTATGCACAAAATGAAAATTACGATATTATAATTTTGGACTGGATGTTGCCGAAAGAAGATGGTATTGAAGTTTGCCAAAGATTAAGAAAGGATAATTATGACAGAGGTATTATTATGCTGACTGCTAAGGATACTGTTGAGGATAAAGTTAAAGGGCTAGAAGTTGGTGCGGATGATTATTTGGTTAAACCATTCGCCTTTGAAGAATTGTTGGCACGAATTAAAGCCGTATTGCGAAGAAGTGAACATAAGTTTCAAGATGAATTTATTAAAGTTGGTGGACTAGAGTTGAATATAACCAGTTGCCAAGTTAAATTTAAAAATTTTGAAATAATCCTTACTAATAGAGAATATCAATTGTTAGAGACTTTAATGATTAATGCAGGAAATACTGTTAGAAGAGAATTATTATTTGAAAGAGTTTGGGGGGCAGAAACAGAAGTGTCTGCAAATAATTTAGAAGTTTATATTAATATTTTGCGAAAAAAGCTGGAATATTTTGCAGGTGCTCCAATAATAAAAACAATTCGTGGCATCGGCTATAGATTGGAGTAATAATATGTTTGAATATACAAGAAAAGCATTAGCAAAGGAATATACTAAAATGCTAGCTATAACAATAGCTGGAACCACAATGATCTTGTATGTGTTTTTTAACTATAGCATTTATTTACAGCATAGAGAGATAATAGAAGTATTTGCTTATGAAGAAAGTGAAGAGTGGCATAATGCTTTAAAATCATCTATGGGGGTGGGGCTAGATGAAGACGATAACAATAAAGATTACAATTTATTTTATTATGCCTATGATATAAATAATAAAAAAGTTGGTCAGCATTCAGCACCAGATAATATTGAAAATAAACTAGTAAAAGATGTTTTCAACAATTTAGAAAACAATAGTATTAAGTTCAAGTTGTTTTTTGATGGTGACATGAAAAGTATTGTAGCCTATATGGCTATCAAAAAGGATATCTATGATGATGGTGTGCAAATAGGTACTTTATATGCAGGTAAAAATATGACTAACTATTTGAATTTTATTATAAAAACACTTTTCTGTTTAATGCTATTATTTTTAGTAATTATTAAAATTTCAGCGTTGATGGCTAGAAAGATGGCTGATAAAGCGATGGCTCCTATTATAAATAACTTTGAATTACAGAAAAATTTTACGGCTGATGCTTCTCATGAACTAAGAACTCCCTTGAGCGTTTTTTTAGCATCAGTAGAAACAATTCAACGCGATAAAAAAAATATTTTGAGTGATTTTTCTCAACAAGTTTTAAAAGATTTAAAAGATGAAATTCAATATATGAAAAAAATCACGGAGAAGCTGTTACACTTAGCAAGGATTGATAATATGAAAAAAGGTAAAGATATACAAGAAAAAGTATTAATTAATGAGTTACTACCAGAATTATACCGAAAGTTTCAAGCTTTAGCGGATGAAAAATTTATTGATATAACTATTAATATGAATGAAGAGTGCTGGAGTTTCGTTAATAGGGAGCAAATTTTTCAAGTGCTAAAAATACTCTTGGATAATGCGTTGAAATATACTTCTGAATATGGAAGAATAGAGTTAATATTAGAACAATCTGCGGACAATAAAGTTAGGATTATAGTAAAAGATAATGGAATTGGGATTGCTCCGGAGGATTGCCATAAAATTTTTGAAAGGTTTTTTCGCGTAGATAAAGCTCGCTTAAGAAAAAATGGTGGAAGCGGATTAGGCTTGGCGATAGCTTATGAATTAGTCAAGAAAAATAACGGTACGCTAACGGTACAGAGTCAGTTAGACAAAGGAAGTTCATTTATTTTAGAATTACCGAAAATTAAATAATAAATTTAAGGTTATTTTTAGGTTCTCTTGTTAGTATTATAGTAAATTTTCTAGCAGGAGGACTTTTTATGTTAAATGTTTCGAAAAAATATTGGTATATATTAATGATATTAACAGGTATTATGCTTTTTTATGGCAATCATAATTTACTCATAACGGATAATGTGGAATCGAATTATGCATTAACAGCTAAAGAAATGGTAATGTCAGGAGATTGGATTTCACCACAAATCTATGGACAATATTGGTTTGATAAGCCGATTTTATTTTATACTGTTACAGCATTTGCCTATTTAGTGTTTGGCTGCACAGAATTTGCATCAAGATTTTTTCCTGCAATATTTGGTTTGGCAAGTGTTGCGTTGATTGGTTGGAGTGGTAAAAAACTTTATTCTGAAAAAGTAGGTTTTTATAGTGCCATTGTATTGGCAAGTTCATTTGAATTTTTTTTGATTAGTAAAATGGTTATAACTGATTCATTATTATTTTTCTTTTTTAGCTTGGCGTTGATATCTTTTCTACTGGGTTATGAGAAAAATGAGTCTAAATATTATTATGGATTTTATCTTGGTGCTGCTTTGGCTGTTTTAACAAAAGGGCCAATAGGCATTTTATTGCCGGGGCTGATAATAACATTATTTTTATTAATAAAACGTGATTTTAAGGCTTTAAGAAGTATGAAAATAATAAGCGGGAGTATGTTGTTTTTAATTATAGCTTTACCGTGGTATAGTACAATGATAGTGCTACATGGCAAAAATTTTATTGATGTATTTTTTGGTACGCATAACTTTCTTAGGGCTACAGTTTCAGAGCATCCTAAAGATAATGTGTTTTACTTTTATACGGTTGTTGCTATTTTAGCTCTTTTTCCATGGGTGGGGTTTATTCCTGAATTTATAAAAAAAATCACAGCTAATAAGCTGGAAATTTTGCGGATGAATTCTAAAATATTATTTTTGATTTTGTGGGTAAGCTGTGTATTTGTTTTTTTTCAACTAATCGCAACTAAGTATTTATCATATACATATCCCTTAGTTTTTCCTAGTGCCTTATTATTAGGAAAATATTTTGCCGATAATAGGGCAATTATAAAATATAACAGAGCAATAATTTGGAATTCGTTTTTTTATGTATTTATTATGCTGAGTGGAGGTTGGTGTTTTCAAAATAAACTTATTAGTTTGAATTCGTTGTATTTTCTAGTTGGTGGTATTGGGGTGTTACTAATTGGGAATTTATATTTGTTTTTTCAAGGCAATAAAAAAACAAATATAATAGCGATTGCAGTTAGTGCGTATCTTTTAAACCTAATTTTGATAAACAATATTTGTTTACCACTTGCGCAAAATCGCTCGGCGAAAAACATTGCCCAAGAAATTCAGAGTTTAACGGATAATAAAGAAGTTTATGTTTATGGAAATTACCCAACGTCAGCGGTATTTTATTCAGGGAAAAAAATAGTTAAGCTTGTTCCAAACAAAGAATTAGATGATTTTAAGCCGGAAGGCTTTAATTGGAATAGTAAAAATGTTATGCCGTATGTCCCAATGGAATATATTGTTGTAAATGATGATGTCTTAGTATTGTTACAGTCTAAAGATTGGGATAATTTCACAAAAATATTACCTGAATCAAATTGGCAAATAGATTTAGCAAATAATAATTGGTTGATTGCTGAAAAATTTATTAAGTGATGTGAAGCTTGCACTTAATTTAAGTATGATTTATAGGAGAAAGTACTAAGCTGAAAATTTTATCAACATTATAAAAATAGAACACATAGCATTTAACTATGTGTTCATTATACAAGGAGAAGCGATAAATTTAATTGCAGCATCTTCATTTAATGGTTTGGAAAAAATATAACCTTGAATGAAGTCGCAATTTATTGTTGCTAATTTTTCTCGTTGGCTTTCAACTTCAACTCCTTCGGCGACGATGGACATTTTCATAATATGAGCCATCTCGGTAAGAGAAGATAATATTTGAATCATTTCATTATCATTATCAATTTCATCAATGAAAGATTTATCAATTTTGAGCTTATTGATTGGTAATTGGCGTAAATGCGTTAAAGAAGAATAACCTACGCCAAAATCATCCAGTGATACTCCTACGCCGATTTCACGGAGTGTATTTAGTTTAATAGTAGCATCTTCTAATGAGGAGATAAGCGCATTTTCAGTTATTTCAATTTCAAGTTGATGGGGATTAATATTTTCAGTTCTTATAACTTCATGCAGAGTCGTTAAGAATTTATCATTAGAAAGTTGATATGGTGATACATTTATGGCTACATGAAGATTTTCATAGTGAAGCTGATTTAACTTTTTGATAAACTTGCAAGCTTCGTATAAGACCCATTCACCAATATTATGAATTAAACCACTTTGCTCAGCGAGGGGAATAAAACGATTTGGTGGGATGAAGCCATGTTCCTTACAGTTCCAGCGCAATAAGGCTTCAAAACCGATTACTTTACCAGTTTTAACATCAATTTGTGGTTGATACTGGAGAAATAATTCGTTTTTCTCAATGGCATAGTGGAGACTGTTGGTAAGGTGGATTATATCATATGATTCTTTTTGCATATTGTCACTATAAAAGCGCCAACAGTTTTTACCGGCACGCTTGGCAGCATACATCGCATTATCAGCATTTTTCAGTAACTCTTCAACCGTAACACCATCTTTAGGGTAAAAGACAATACCAATGCTAGCAGAAATGTGGACTAAAGTTGAATTAAGTTGATGCTTTTGACCTAGTTTGTCAATAATGCTTTTTGCCAAGGAATCAAGACTTTTTTGTGATGTTTGAGCAGGGATTACAACTACAAATTCATCGCCACCGACTCTTGAGACAAAACCTTTATTTTCAATAACCTCAGCGATTCTTTTTCCGCCAAGCTTTATAATGGCATCGCCGTAGGAATGACCAAAGGCATCATTGATAAGTTTTAAATCATCAAAATCAATGAACATTAAAGCTCCCTGTTTTTTGAAATATAGAGATTGTGTTAGTTCATTTTCCATCCACTGATTTAAAGCAACTTTGTTCGGCAGATTAGTTAATAAATCGGTATAGGCCATAAACTTTATTTCATCAGATTTTTGTTTAAGCTCATCGGCCGACTTTTGTCGTTCCGTAATATCATGCCAAACATAAACCAGATGATTTTTTCCGCTAAGTTCAAAGGTTTCTGCAGATATCAAGCCGAATCTTTCTTCGCCAGCTTTAGTTTTCCAACCGACTTCAAGGTCATGAATAAAACCTACATTAGTGATAGTTTCACAAAATTTCTCATAGTCTTTTGGTCTTAACCATAAATCTATTGCTTTAGAAGACTTATTTAAAATTTCACTTCTATCATAACCCAATATTTTACTGAAAGCTTCATTTACCTCAATATATTCATGAGTATCAAGATTAATGATAGCGACAATATCGGCGACGTTATAAAAAGCTTTATTAAATTTTTCTTCAGAAAAAGTTAAGTCTGCTTGAGCTTTTTTTTGCTTCATAATGGCGATAACTAAATTTATAATGATTATTAATTGCAAAATTATTAATAAAATAGTACCATAAATTATCTTTTTATTTTCCTCATAAAAAGATAATGGTTTATTTAAGACCGAGGCTTCTTTAGGGAGGTCTTTAAGATTAAGACCAAACTTTTGTAACTGATTGTAGTCATAGATATAATTGTTTGGACTATCGGTTTGAATTGGGATATTTGTAACTGGTGTACCAGCAAGAATTTGTTTAGCCATTTTACCAGCGGCGCTACCTTGTGAAAAGCCGTCAATGCATTTGCCGCCAATAACTCCATTGCCAACATAAAAGTCCCAGACTCCATAAATTGGTCGATTTGTTTGATTTGCTAATAGTCTTGATATTTCTCGATAGCCAAAAACTTGACCTAAGTTATCTTTATTAAAGGTCATCAACAAGACCATGGTATCATCAGGGAGTTTATTAATATCATTAATTAATTCAGCAATGGAGGATTTTTTTGAAAAAGTAAAATTAAGATTATAATTATTATGTTCAATATTTTTTTTAACAGTTGCAACATTCTCTTGACCGGTAATTGAAAAATCGTTAATAACAAAAACATTCTTAATATTGGGTTGTAGTTTTTTGGCTACTTCAATAGTGCTAGTTAAATCGAAAGACTCTACTACTCCTGTGATATTATTTTCTAATTTATTTTGATAAGTTTCTAAATTGTTAATACCACAGAAGACAAGCGGGATATTTGGAAAAAGACTTTCACGATACTTTAGTAAAAAGTTAAAAGCGTCATCATCAGAACAAATTATTACATCAGGACGGTTGTTGCTATATTTATATTGATATAGTTGATATAATTTTTCGAAATATGAATCACTGGAAAAATTTTTAGTATCTAAATATTCGGTATGAATAACTAAATTGCTTGAAATTGTATCAAATTCACTATAAATTCCATTTACTACATTGTTTGTCCATTGCATGCCATAGTGGTATGAATTTAAGACTAAGATGCTTTTCTTAGTGTTATTGGCGTAATTTATTACGGGATTTATAGCTGCTATTAATAGGAAGACCATTAATAACAGTAAAATTTTCTTAAGTAAACTGTTTTTATTTAGCTTCATAATTATCCTCCTGCTAAAAACAGTAGATATCGTTAGCTGTTTTTGTAGCATAGCGCAAAGAGCATTAAATTGCTTTGTCTTTATTGTAAGATGAAGTGGGATTAATTTCAAGGGGAATTGTAAGTTGTAAGATGATAAGTAAAAAATAGGAATAATATAGAAAGTTGCTAATAGCATGAATAAAAAAACTCCTAAGTCTTTAAAAATTTAAAAACTTAGGAGTTAATCTAAACTGAATAATAAATAGTATTACGCCCGGAATCTTTTGCTTTATATAAATTTTTATCGGCGAGTGCTAGGATTTCTGTTGGTAATAAAGCTTTATCAGGAATAAGGGTAGCCACGCCGACACTACAGGTAATTTTGTTTTTAGGGGACTTCACATGTTCAATATTTAAGTTTTCAATACCCTGGCGAAGTCTTTCAGCTACTTTAATAGCACCATCTAAGTTAGTGTTAGGTAGAAGGAAAACGAACTCCTCACCACCGTAACGAGCGGATAAATCACAATTACGTTTAATGCAAGCTGAAGCAGTTTTAGCAACTTTTTTTAAACATTCATCACCAGATAGATGTCCATAATGATCATTATATAATTTAAAGAAATCAATATCGAAAATAATAACAGATAAGGGGAGTTGACTGCGACAGCCTCTAAACCATTCTTTTTCTAAAACTTCGTCAAAATGCCTGCGATTAGCTATTTTTGTCAGACCATCTAAAAATGATAATTCAAAAAGTTTGTTATTTGCTTCTTCCAACGCTTTGGTACGAGCACTGACGGTTTCTTCTAATTTTTGATTCCAACTGGAGATTATTTCGGTTGATTTTTTTTGCTCAATATATAATTGACGTAGCTTTTTATTTTTATTTTTTAAGGAGATCGACATTGCTTCTACTAAGCGGAAGGCATTGGTAAAACGCAAACATAAAATAAAGGCTTGGCAAGACATAAATGTTAACAGTCCAAATGGCAATAGTAAAGGGGTGTGGAGGATATTTTTATATTGTAATAAATCATTGATAACTGTAACTAATAAAATAATAAAGCCATAAGTAAAGATTAATGCATAAAAGAAAAATTTCTTGCGAGCCAACCATAGAGAATAAAAAATTATGGCAGAACCAGCTAAGATGTAAAGATCAAAAAAGTCGCTGTATTTTCCGTACACTTTTACATCGGTGAAAACAACTAACAGTGAAAAAAATAAAACAATTGGCAGACTGAATTTAATGAGCTTTTGCATAGGTTTGGTAGGATATAGTGAATAAAGAAAGCGGATTATTGTTATTGTTCCGAGATAATAAGTTAGATATTCAATTTTTGTGAGAAGCTCCCAGGGTAGGTCTGGGAACAGTGTTAAAATGTAACGTTGAGAGGTTACAGCTGTTCTAAGACCGATAATCAAACATAATAATCCAAAATGGAAAGCTGAAAAATCTTTTTTGCGGGAAGTGAATAAGGTGAAATGGTAAATACCCATAATAATTAAACTGCCGATTAACAAGACGTCAATAGTTAAGTTTTTGCGGTCAAGCAGTTGGATCTGTTGCGGAGTCCCTAAGTAAATGCTGGAATTAATACCGCCAAACAGATTCGTGAAATTAGCTACTTGAATAACAATATTATTAGCCCCGGCTTGTGTTTCAAATTGTAATTCTTGAGTAGCGTATTGAGGAAAAGCACTGTTAGTAGTTGTTCCAACGGTGCCAATGCTAGATAATTGTTTGCCATTTATCCAAATATTATAAGAGGTCGAGATATGTGGAAGTAAAATTGAAAGTTGTTGGGATGGTTGGTCAATATTGAACGTCAAACTGTAAGTTGCATAGCCATCGGGTGGCAACTTAGCATCAGTAGAATATAGCTGATTGCCGTTCCAGACCCCAGGAATTGTTGCTAAAGATGTTTCATGGTTTTGCTTTAAATCACTAGGTGCTAATAATTGTTGCCAATAAAATTTCCATTCACCATCTAAACGAACTGGTGTGTTGAGGTTTGAAATATTGATAACTCCATTATGAGCTTGTTGTTGCGAGGGTATAGATATTTGCCAATAAAATATAATTGATAAAAACAAGCATAAAATTACGAATGACAGTATCGAAGCTAAAGCTTTCTTCCCCATTAAATCATCCTTTATTATCATTAAATTGCTTTATAAATAAATTATAAATACTTTAAATTTAATTATAATAAAATATTATGAAGTGGTAAAGTAAATAATATTTCATATGATAAAAAAATAACAAAGTAAAAACTGCAATCTTAAATTAACTAAGATTGCAGTTTGTTTTATAAAGCTTCAGCCAAAGTGGCATTGATTGTTCTAATTGCTTTGATGCTTTCCTTAAAGCTTGATAATTCTTCTGATGTTAGTTTTAGCTCAATTATTTTTTCCAAACCGTTTTTACCTAGAATCGCAGGAACTCCAGCACAGACATCAGTTTCATCATATTCTGAGTTTAAATAAGCTATTACGGGTAATTGTTGTTTAGTATCTTTTATTATTGCCTCAACCATTGTTGCGACAGCTGCACCAGGTGCATACCAAGCTGATGTACCTAACAGTGATGTTAAAGTTCCGCCACCTACTTTAGTTTCATGAACAACTTCAGCTAATGTTGTTGGCGAAATTAACTCTGTCACAGGAGTACCTTGATAAGTTGCTAATCTTGTTAAGGGAACCATCAAATCACCATGTACCCCAATAACCATTCCATTAACATCGGTTGGTGGACAATGGAGGACTTGACTGAGAAAATAGATAAATCTATTACTATCTAACACGCCACTCATTCCAAAGACCTTATTGCGTGGTAAATT
>RRZU012154952.1_pt1 | contig 12280 bp, 11 predicted proteins | sample 2165561 | NCBI WGS metagenome assembly RRZU01 (sample SAMN10456909, study PRJNA506462) | wastewater metagenome | isolation source: wastewater sludge | place: USA: Moscow, Idaho | reverse complement strand
CCTCTGCAGTCCAGCCATACCAGGTAAGTCCCTTCCGGTTCTACCAGTCTGATCTGTGGAATCTTTTCCTTTAGGAATTCTCTGATATAATCAAGATTTGCTTTCAGATATTCTTTTAACTCTTCCAGCCATTTTTCACCTTTTTCATATGCTGCCTGGCACGCAACAAGCCCCAATTGGTTCAGTTCCTGATAACCAGTCTGTACATATAAAGCCTTTTTGACTTTTTTACGCAACTCTTTATTGGGAATCAGTAGATTAGACGTCTGTAACCCGGCCAGATTAAAGGTCTTGCTCGGAGCAGTACACACCATAGAGCGCATCCTGGCTTCTTCAGATAATGTTGCAAAAACAATGTGTTCATGTCCTGGATATGTAAAATCACAATGAATTTCATCCGATGCGATCAACACATCATATCGCGTACAGATTTCAAGGATTTTTTCCAGCTCTTCTCTTCTCCATACTCTTCCGACAGGATTATGCGGGCTGCAAAAAATGAACAGTTTTACTTTTTCATTTTTTATTTTATTTTCAAAATCTTCAAAATCAATTTCATATCCTGATTCTGTATGCACCAGCCTGTTACATACAAGTTTTCGATGATTATCTTCCACTACTTTAAAGAAAGGGTAATAAACAGGAGGCTGAATCATAACAGCATCACCTTCATTTGTCAGTCCTCTTACAATGGCATGAATTCCAAATACAACACCTGGCGATTTTAACAACCACTCCTGATCGATCTCCCAGTGAAATTTTTTAGAAAACCAGTTTGCCAATGCCTGAAAATAATCATCCCCAGGCTCAGAATATCCAAATATTCCATGACTCACCGCAGCATGAAGCGAATCGAGCACTTCTTCGGGTGCGCGAAAATCCATATCTGCTACCCAGAGCGGAAGCACATCTTCCGGCTTGCCAAATTTCGTTTTAAAATCGTACTTTTCTGAATTGGTGTGATATCTGTCGATGACTTCATCAAATCTGCCTGATCCCATTTTCTTCCTGTCCTTTACTCTTTTTTTAAATCAGCTGAAACTACTATTTTTGTTCCCACTGTATAAATGAAAGAAAAGGCGACTTAGAATGTGCGCATTCACAGCCGCCTTGCCTGTTCATTAGTTAAATGGAACGACTGCTCCATCATATGTTTCTTCAATATATGCCTTGATCGCATCAGATTTTAATGCATCTACAAGAGCAACGATTCCTTCATCATTTTCATGTCCTGCTGCTACGGCTATGATGTTTACATAAGTTTTAGCTGCTTCTGAATCGGCCTGTTCAAATGCAACAGCATCTTTTGCAACACTGAATCCGGCTTCAAGCGCATAATTACCATTTAATACAACAAAGGCAACTTCATCTTTTACTCTTGCGACCTGTGCCGCTTCTAATTCCTGAATTTCGATATTATGTGGATTTTCCACAATGTCTTTCACTGTTGCTGTGAGTCCTGCATCTTCTTTTAATGTAATGATTCCATTGTCCTGAAGAAGAAGTAATGCTCTTGCTTCATTTGTTGTATCATTCGGTACTGCAACGACTGCTCCATCTGAAATTGCTGAAAGATCAGATTCTGTACCAGGATAGATTCCAAATGGCTCATAATGGATTCCGCCTGCATTTACAAGGCTTGTTCCTTTTTCTTCATTAAAACTGTCAAGGTAAGGAACGTGCTGGAAATAATTTGCATTAAAATCTCCACTTTCTACAACAAGGTTTGGCTGAACATAGTCATCAAATACGGTGACTTCGAGTGTCCATCCCTGCTGGGCAAGAATTGGCTTTACCTGCTCTAAAATTTCAGAGTGTGGTGTTGCAGATGCTGCAACTGTGATGGTTCCTTTTTCTTCTGCTGGTGCTTCTGTCGCTTCCTCTGCCGAAGCTTCTTCGGCTACCGCTTCTTCTGTGACTGCCTCTTCTGTGACTGCTTCTGCGTCCCGTGCAGGTGCTTCCTCAGTTGCAGCATTTGAGCATGCTGTCAACGATGCAGTTGCAAGAACTGCTGCCAATAAAATTCCAATCTGTTTTTTCATAAAATCTCCTCCTGTTAATAAATTGAGCTTGTCATTGACCATGACTGGCTCTTTATGATCATCCCATAAGGGTCATCATTATCCTGTAATTCTTTTATCCAGTTTTTTAGACAGTTTCATACCAATGTACTGAAGGATCTGGACCAATGCGACCAACAATACAACTGTGACTAGCATAATATCTGTTTCATACCTGTAATAACCGTATCGTATCGCGATATCTCCAAGACCGCCTCCACCAACTACGCCTGCCATCGCCGAATAACCAAGAATGGTTCCTGTCGCAATTGTCGCCCCAACGATCAGTGAAGTCCTTGCCTCGACCAAAAGTACTTTTAAAATGATCGTCTTTGTGCTAGCTCCCATACTCTGTGCTGCTTCAATAACGCCTTTGTCTACCTCCTGAAGAGAAGATTCTACCAGTCTGGCAATAAATGGTGCAGCAGCAATCGTAAGTGGTACGATCGTCGCCGTAGAGCCATAACTTTTTCCAATAATCACTTTAGTCAGAGGAATGACCAGGATCAGTAAAATCAGAAATGGAATGCTTCTTACTATATTTGCAATCATATCAAGCAGTTTATACGCTGCCGGGTTTGGTCTGAGTCCTTTTTTTGCTGTTACGACGAGTGCGATTCCCATTGGAAGTCCAAGCACATACGCCATTAACGTTGACATCAGAGTCATCTGCAAAGTTGCTCCGATCCCTTCGATCAGCATCAGAATTGTTGTTTTATCCCACATAATCATCAATCTCCTCTACTGTTAATTTTCTCTCAAGAAGATAATGGATCATCTTGTTTGCAAGATGTTCCTCCTCAGGAAGTTGCAGTATCATCTGCCCATGAGCGATTCCATTAATATTTCTGGTATCCGCAAGTAAGATATTGGCAGGTGCCTTACACTCAAGAACCATATTCCCGATCACAGGTTCAAAGGATGAGATCTCATTAAATACAATTCTGATACAGCGCTTCCCATTCATGTGCAGAACACCCTGTTCAGTCTGGAACACCAGTTTTTTTGCTGCATCTGTATGTGGATTTGTAAAAACATCTTCGACTGTTCCGTATTCAGCAAGCTCGCCCTGTTCAATGATCGCTACATGAGTACAGATCTCCTGTACTACTGACATTTCATGTGTAATGATCACAATCGTAATGCCATACTTTTCATTGATTTCTTTTAATAGTTTTAAGATTGCTTTTGTAGTCGTTGGATCCAGTGCTGAAGTTGCTTCATCACAAAGAAGAATTTTGGGATTCGTAGCAAGTGCTCTCGCAATTGCAACTCTTTGCTTCTGACCTCCTGATAATTGTGCCGGATAGGCTTGTGCTTTTTCCGTCAGACCGACGATCTCGAGAAGTTCCATTGCTCTGGATTTTGCATCTTTTTTAGAATATCCTGTGATTTCCATAGGAAAACAAATATTTTCCAGCACAGTTCTTTGCATTAACAGATTAAAATGCTGAAATATCATGGATACCTGTGTACGTGTTTTTCGAAGTGTGGCATCATTCATCATGGATAAATCCTGCCCTTCGATCAAAACAGTTCCTGTCGTCGGTCTTTCTAAAAAATTAAGACAGCGTACCAGTGTACTTTTACCTGCTCCACTCATTCCAATGATTCCATAAATTTCGCCTTTATGGATATCCAGATTTATATTTTTTAAAGCTTCAACGGTATTATCTTTCCCGGTAAATGTTTTACCCAGGTCCCTGATCTGAATGATCGTGTCCATTCTGTCATTCCTCACTTTTCTTTCTAAGGATACAAAAGCAAGCGCCATGCACCTGCTTTATGCCACGTATCATATCATAAACAGAGCGTTTCTGCAATAAATGAAGCTCCCACGGCACTATACAAAATCTCTGTAACAGGTTCTATATAAAACCTATACGATCTAATAAAAATTCTTATTCTTCTGCAAATAATGCTGTAGAAAGATATCTGTCTCCTGAGTCTGGGAGCAGTGCTACAATTTTTTTGCCTTTATATTCCGGGCGGGATGCAAGCTCAGCCGCTGCATGAAGTGCTGCACCTGATGAGATTCCGACCAGGATCCCCTCCGTCACTGCGAACTGTTTTCCTGCAGCAAATGCATCTTCATTTTTCACTCTTATGACTTCATCATAAATACCTGTGTTTAATACTTTTGGAATAAATCCTGCTCCGATTCCCTGGATCTTATGAGGTGATGGACTTCCACCAGAAAGAACAGGTGATGCCTCTGGCTCGACAGCAATGATCTTGATGTTCGGATTCTTAGATTTTAAAAATTCTCCAACACCTGTAACAGTTCCACCAGTACCTACACCAGCGACAAACACATCAACCTCACCATCTGTATCTTCCCAGATCTCAGGTCCTGTTGTTTCTCTGTGTGCTGTAGAATTAGCCGGATTATCGAACTGACCCGGTATATAAGAACCTTCGATCTCTGTCTGGAGCTCTTTTGCTCTTGCAATTGCACCATTCATTCCCTTGGCACCTTCTGTCAGTACGATCTGTGCGCCGTATGCTTTTAAAAGATTTCTTCTTTCAACTGTCATGGTATCAGGCATGGTCAAAATTGCTTTATACCCTCTCGCTACAGCGACCGAAGCAATTCCAATACCAGTATTACCACTTGTTGGTTCAATGATCGTTGCTCCTGGTTTTAACAACCCTTTTTTTTCTGCATCCACGATCATTGCAAATGCTGCTCTGTCCTTTACGCTTCCTGTTGGATTCAGATACTCAAGCTTCGCAAGTATCGGGGTCTCCAACCCTACTTTTGCTGAAAACTGATTCAGCTCCAATAATGGTGTGTTACCAATTAATTCTGTTGCATTCTTCTTAATATTTGCCATATCCATTTCCTCCTCTGAGTTCACTTGAAATATCATTGTTTTTTTATTTCATACTTATCCGCTAGGTTTATTATGAATTGATTATATTAAGACTTTTCATCGTTGTCAATACCTTTTTTTTATTTTCATCCAACACTTTTTCTTCCTGAACTGAAAAAGGTGGATGCAATATGATTTATCACATCGCATTCCACCTTTCATAGTCTGTTCCTATTTAATTTTTATCTTTTTGGTAGCGTTTACATTTCCATCACTGCAACTCCGACCGGTACGTCCAGTTGATAAAATACAGACTCCACTTCCAGATTTTCTGTTATTTTTACGACCGCTTCCTCCGTCAGTGCAAGCACCTGATGCCAGATCCCTTTTTTCAGACAGACGGGCTGATCTAGAAGAAATGCTTCCCACTTTTCGGGTGTATCATGCAATGCGACAAGTAATACAGTAACACCACTCATTGGTTCAAATGATTCTTTTGATGTTGGGTGATGCTCCAATACATCTATTTTATGATTTTCATAACGAAATACCGCCATTCTCCATGGCTCTTCCTGTTCAGTCTCCAAAATCAGAAAATTCCCGGTAAATTCTTTTGGAAACCTAATCACTGTTCCGTATTGTGCAAAACTTTCTGCTGTTATCGTATTCAGATCTCTCATCTCTTTCCTCTTTCCTCTTTCCATTTTTATTTCTATCTGTATTTCCATTTCTATTTCTTGCTGTTCACTTTTAATATTTTATCAACATTTACAATAAATTATTGGATTATAATTGTGAAATATTGCTATTTATATTGCTATTTCGGACTGTATTTATTAAAATGTAATTAAACTATTATTTATTCTTCAGGAGGGTTCCTATGCGTTCACAAGAATCCAAGATACTTCCAAAATCAGATTATTATGTCTATGCTCCGAGCTCTCTTGCAAAGAAGCTTTATCTCTATCCACATTCAACAGGATATTTTTATTATGAAGCTGATTATCAGATCAAACGTAATAGCTTTGATAGTTTTTTATTAATGTATGTCGTAAAAGGTTCCTGTCGAATCACTCTGCCTGAGGAAACGCTGAGTGCATCAGCCGGCCAATTTGTTCTGATCGACTGTTATCAACCTCATTCATACGGCAGCACGAATGCCTGGGAAGCCTCCTGGTTACATTTTGACGGAACGCTTGCAAGAGACTACTTCACTGAGATCACGGAACATTATGGCAATGTTCTGTCTCCTTCTGATCCCATTACGCTGAATCATTACCTGGAAAAAATATGCAATATGTTCCGAGATTCCCAGCCTATCATAGAATCAAAAATATCTGCATACATTACAAATATTCTGAATGCTCTGCTTCTGCCTCCTGCATACAATAAAAATACATTAAATCAGGCGACTACCATAGCAGACAGCATTTCTTATATTAATGAGAATTTTCAACAGGATCTTCCTTTAAAAACACTTGCCCAAAAAGCAAATATGAGTCCCTTTTACTTTACAAGAGTATTTTTTGATGAGACCGGCTCTACTCCTCACCAATACCTGATCAATACCCGGATCTCTGCAGCAAAATATCTGCTGAAATCTACAGATGCCTCGATTAAAGACATTGCCTTCCATATTGGTTTTCATAGCGAAAGCAGTTTTTGCTCTACTTTTAAAAAATGGGAAAATCTCACACCGAGTCAGTACCGGGAAGATTCACACCCTTAATGATATCAGCCCTATTATACATTCTTAACCGACGGATGGTCATTCACTAAATTTGCCCAACTATTTATTAAAATTGCTCAGTCCTTCCAATACAGCTTACTGCGCATTTTCAAGTGTACAAACCCCTGTAGATTTGATATACTTAATTTATATTTTTATTTTTACAACACTGAAACGAGGGAACATTCTATGAATAAAAAGAAAGTAGTAGTTTCATTAGGACATAACGCTTTAGGCTATACCACACTTGAACAGTGGGATGCTGTTAAAATCACCGCAAAAGCACTTGCTGACCTTGTAGAAGCGGATTATCAGCTCACCATTACACATAGTAACGGACCGCAGGTAAGCATGATCCACAAAGCCATGACTGAACTTCGTCGTCTCTATCCCGGATATACTCCAGCTCCTATGTGCGTCTGTTCTGCAATGAGCCAGGGTTATGTTGGATATGATATACAGAATGCTTTAAGAACTGAACTTCTTTCCAGAGGCATTCCAAAGGCAGTCAGCACAATACTGACTCAGGTCACTGTGGATCCCTATGACGAAGCATTTTATGAACCAACTAAGAAAATCGGTCGTACTATGACCGAAGATGAAGCAAAACTCGAGTTAGAAAAAGGAAATTATGTTGTAGAAGAACCTGGTAAAGGTTTTCTGCGCGTTGTTGCTGCTCCAAGACCAATCGATATCGTAGAAATTGATGCGATCAGAACACTTGCTGATGCGGATCAGGTCGTGATCGCATGTGGTGGTGGCGGTATTCCTGTGATCGAACAACAGCATGCCTTAAAAGGTGCTTCCGCTGTCATCGAAAAAGACTCAATTGCAGCAAGACTTGCTTCTGTTATGAAAGTAGACCAGCTGATCATCTACACTGATGTTCCTTATGTCTATAAGAACTTCAATACTGATTCTCAGGAACCAATTACCAATATGACCATTTCTGAAGCAAAAGCCTATATAGAAGAAAAACAGTTCGGCGAAGGTACCATGCTTCCAAAAATCGAAGCTGCCATCGAATACCTGACTGCTGTACCAACAGGAAGTGTACTCATCACTTCCCTCGACAGCACGAACGAGGCCATTCGTGGCAAAGTCGGAACCGTCATCACTGCATAATCGAAACTGTCATCACTTCGGTCATCAGATTTGTCCTCTCCGAAATAATTTTAAACAATCATGTAACTCAAAATAGCGTAGATATGATCAACAGATCATATCTACGCTATTATTTTATGTGTAACGATTTATTTCAGTTTCATGACTTCATCCCGCATTGGGATCGATTCGACCGCTCCCATTCTGGATACTGCAATTGAAGAAGCATAGGATGCTGTCTTAAGACACTCTTCCGGTGTTCTTCCTTCTATCATGGATGCAATAAAATACCCTGTAAACGTATCACCGGCAGCGGTCGTGTCAACTGCCTTTGCCGGGAAGATCCCCTGTCTGATCTTGTAGTCCTGATCCTGGTAAACAGAGCCTTTTTCACCCAGAGTCAATATGACCCTGGCTTTTGGAAACTTCTCTTTTAAAACATTCAGTATGTTATCAGGATCTGATTCCCCACTGATCTGTTCGCCCTCTATTTCATTTAATAAAAACATGGAAATCTTAGTCAGATCACATTCTTTTAGTTTGTCATTAAAAGGCGACGGATTCAGAACAATGAACATTTCTCTTTCAGCTGCTACATCAATGATATATGCAAGGTCATTTACCTCATTCTGAAGTAACAGAATATCTCCCTGATCAAATTGACTGATGCTGTCTCTGATCATTTCTCTGGTGAGTTTCTGATTAGCTCCTCCATATAATATGATACAGTTCTGTGCATTCTCATCTACCTGGATGATAGTATGTCCACTTTTTCCTTCAATTTTTTGAATCAGGTCTGCATTCACTCCATATTTTTTACAGGTATCAAGCAGCATATCCCCCTCTTCACCTATCATACCGGCATGGTATACACTTGCACCCGCTTTCGCAAGCGCAATGGACTGGTTCAGACCTTTTCCACCGCAGAATGTCTGCATCGAATCGGATAGAATCGTCTCACCACCTCTGACAATGTGACTTACCTTATATACGTAATCAATATTAAGTGATCCAATATTTAATACTTTCATGCATATACCCGCTTTCTAGACCGGAAATGACACACCGGCTCTCAGGATGATATTCGGATACGGAGTAAATTCTCCGGTTCTGATCGCAAATTTGATAGTTTTTGTATTTTCTTTTAATGTCAAATGCGGTATATATTCGAACGGTACCTGTGCAAGTGTCGTTCTAATATATTGATGAAGTCTTTCATTCTTTTCAAGAATCTCTTCTGCGAGATAGTAATACTCTACCACTGTTTCTTCAAGCACCGCATCCAGTACCTGTTCAAACGTTGGTACTCCTCCGCATAACGCCAGATCGATCAGTTCTACCCCTTTGGGAATCGGCATACCAGCATCTGAAATCATAAATAATTCATTATGTCCAAGACCTGCGATACATTTCGCAAGCTGTGCATTTATAATACCACTTTTTTTCATGGTCAGCCTCCTTATTTATTTTCATTCCTTGCCTGAAGTGCCATTTTAGCCTGAAGATTTCTCTGGAACTGATCGATTACGACTGCAAGAATAACTACAATACCTTTAATGACTTTCTGCCAGAATTCAGATACTCCATACATTGTCATACCATCGTTGATGACACCAATGATAAATGCACCAATGATCGTGCCACCTGCTGTTCCAATACCACCTGCCATTGAAGTTCCACCAAGTACAGCAGCTGAAATTGCATTCATTTCCCAGCCTTCACCTGTTGCAGGATGGGATGCCACAAGCTGTGCCGCAGCGATCATCCCTACGATAGAAGAACATAATCCTGAAAACATATAAACTAATGTTTTATCTCTGTTGACTTTAATTCCGGAAAGTTTTGCTGCTCTTTCATTTCCACCGATCGCAAGAATGTGCCATCCAAATGAAGTATACTTTAATATAATTCCGGCAATGATCGCAATCACGACCAAGAGCACAACGCCGACCGGGATACCGAACAGATTCTTACCCAGTGCATCAAATCCCATATTTCCAAGCGCTTCTTTTCCGACAATATTGGAAAATGTTGCACCACCAGATCTTAAGTTCGAAAGTCCTCTGGCAATATTCATCGTTCCAAGTGTTGCAATAAAAGGCACAACATTCAGTTTTGTAATGATTGCACCATTTAACCATCCAAACGCAATACCTACAAGTGCTGTGATCAGAAAAACCATTGGTGCGCTAAAATAAAGTGACACACCAAACATAGGAAGCACAAGACCTTCATTGATCAGACCACCTGCTACCATTCCCGCAAGTCCGGCTACAGCGCCGACCGAAAGGTCAATACCACCTGTGATCAGAACATAGGTCATTCCGATTCCCATGATTCCGTATAATGCAACATGCTTTGCTACGGTAAGTCCTGTATTGATCGTAAAGAAATTTTTTGTGATCACACTAAAAAGTATGACAAGAATTGCAAGTATAATTAAAGTTCTGCCTTTCAGTAAAGTCATAATGATCTCATTATTATTTACTCTTTTTGACTTTTCCATATTATGAATTCTCCTTTTTTGTTTCATGTCCATGATGGCCTTTATACGATGATAATACAAGGACATCTTCTGATATTTCATCCTGCTCAAATTCCCCTGTATTGATTCCGTTCGACAATACAATGACTCTGTCTGCAATTGCCACGATTTCTTTTAATTCAGAGGAAATCACAATAAGAGAAAGTCCTCTTTCCGCATACTGATGAATGATATCAAATACTTCTGTTTTTGCACCGATATCAATTCCTCTGCTTGGTTCATCAAGTAACAGTATTTCCGGATTTGTTAAAATACCTTTTCCAATGACTACTTTCTGCTGGTTTCCACCTGAAAGCGACAAAATTGGAAGTTTTTTATCTGCGACCTTGATCATGATATCCTTGATCTGTTTATCAATACTTGCATTCTCTTTTTTTCCATTCAGGAATCCAAATCTGCAGTACTTTTTCAGACTGGATAACGAAATGTTTTTACCGATATTCAGTGTCTGTACCAGACCTTCTCTCTGCCTGTCTTCAGGAATCAGCGCAAATCCACGATCGATCTGTTCTGATATATTTTTCACCTCGACCGGTTGTCCATTTAACAGAACTTCTCCAGTGTGTTCCGGGCGCAGCCCCATAAGACATTCAAATACTTCTGTTCTTCCTGCTCCCATCAGACCATAGATGCCAAGCACTTCTCCTTTTTTTAGGTGAAAACTGACATGATCAAGAAGGTAACCGCCACCGCTTTTGGGTAACGTCAGATCTTTTACCTCAAGAACAGTTTCTTTTTCTTTCCAGTTCACATTACGATTTTTTTTCGGATAGGATTTTCCTTCTCCGACCATCTGCTGCACGATCCATGGAACATCAATATCTGAAACTTCTGCCCTTGCCACATACTTTCCATCTCTTAAGATCGTGACATTGTCACCGATCTTCATGATCTCTTCAAGTCTGTGCGAAATGTAAACGATCGAAATACCATGTTGGGTAAATTCTCTCATTAGCCTGAACAGAACTTCAACTTCCTGCTGGCTCAAAGAGGAAGTAGGCTCATCCATAATCAGGATCTTCAGATCATCCTGAATGAAATTTCTAGCGATCTCGATCATCTGCTGCTGTCCGACTCTCAGATCCCCAACAAGTGTTTCTGCATCAATTGGATGTTCCAGTTTTGCAAGTACTTTATCGGTTAATTCAACATGCTTTTTATTATTTAATTTTGCTCCCTGGGTGCATTCCCTTCCCATGAAAATATTCTGGTATACATTCAGATTAGGGAACAGACTCAGCTCCTGATGGATGATTCCAATCCCATGCTCTCTGGCTTCTGTTGTATCTTTAAAAAATACTTCTTTTCCATCCATGAACATCTTACCGCTGGAAGGTTGCTCGATCCCGGCAATGATCTTCATCAGCGTTGACTTTCCAGCTCCATTCTCGCCGATCAGGACATTTACTTTTCCTTTTTCTACTTGATAGGATACCTGATCAAGTGCTTTGGTTCCCGGATAGATCTTATCTATATTTTCTACATTCAGTACCACATTCTGATTCATCTGCGATCCCTCCACAATTTATTTTTCTGTCAGGACAACCGGTGTGATCAGGATTGCCGTATTATCTTTTACTGTAAAACATCCTGTAAATTCGATTGCTTTTCCATTCAGTCCGGATGCTGTCTCCGGATTAATTACTTTTTCCATGATTACATCATTAATACTCTGGCTGACTGCCGCATACTCTTCCTGATTGGTATAATCACCGAACTTAATAAATGAGAGTGCATCTCTGACAGAGGAACCTTTTATAACAGAGCCCACCTGAATCTTGATTTCTTCACTTCCATCATATCCATCGAGCTTGATTGCAATATAACCGGCTTTTTTTTCTGTCTGTACTTCTGTAACTGTTCCTGTACCTTTTACGGTATAAGTCAGTTCACCGCTGTCTCCCATGGAATATTTTCCATATTTATCTGCTAAAGAACCCAGGTCTCCATTCGCTTCTTTTAAGAACTCACCCAGATCCACTGCTTTCCCTGTTAATTCAGGCAATGCCTGTGTTTCCCAAAAACT
>RRZU013009533.1_pt1 | contig 12282 bp, 12 predicted proteins | sample 2165561 | NCBI WGS metagenome assembly RRZU01 (sample SAMN10456909, study PRJNA506462) | wastewater metagenome | isolation source: wastewater sludge | place: USA: Moscow, Idaho | reverse complement strand
TTGGCAATTGTGCGACGTGCAAACTGTCGTTTGCGTCCAATGCCCACTTGGTTTTTCCAGACGTTGCACGCAAGCACAAGCGTTCATCGCCGCGTTGCCGGAACGCTTCGATTTGCGCGAAAATATCGCGCTGGAAATCAACTAGACTCGTACGCTCGGCCATGGCTCAGCGGCTTTCGGCGCGCTTCAACGCGGCAATGACTTCGGCTTCTTTGATGGGCTTGACAATGTAGTCAACCGCGCCTTGACGCTTGCCCCACATTTCATCGGTCTTCAGGCTCTTGGTGGAGCAAATGATTACCGGGATGTTCTTCGTCAGAGGGTCTTCGTGCAACGTGCGGGTTGCTTCAAAACCACTCATGGTGGGCATAACCACATCCATCAAAATGCAGTCGGGCTTTTCGGATGCAGCTTTCTGCAAGCCCTCGGGGCCATCCGAAGCGGTGATGACTTGGTAGCCGTTTTTCTCGGCGAGTTTCTGGAGCGTAGCGCGGTCCAGGTCGGAATCATCGATGATGAGAAGTTTAGTGAATTTGGCCATGGCAATTGTTCCTTATGACTGATGGTTATTTTTGTGCCGCGTAGCTCTCAACAACCTTGAGCAGGTCATCGCGAGCAAACGGCTTTGTCATGTACTCGTTTGCGCCGGCGAGCTGACCACGGGCTTGGTCAAACAAACCGTCTTTAGACGATAACATCACAATCGGGATGTCCCGATATTCTGAGTTGGACTTGAGCAAAGTGCAAGTCTGGTAGCCGTCCAAGAGCGGCATCAAAATATCGAGGAAAATCAATTGAGGCTTTGCCTCTTCAATGACTGCCAGAGCATCGTAACCCGTCTCGGCCAGTGTTACAACGCATCCAGCTTGGCGCAGAAAAACTTGCGCGCTGGTGCGGATCGTATTGGAGTCATCGACGACCAGTACACGAAAGTCCTTCAAAACATCTGCGTTGTCCATATATATCCTTTGTCTTTAAAAAAGATAAATTGCGGTGGGGCGATTGTCAACGGTTATTATGGATTCGGCGTCTTCAATGCGGGTTTAACAATACCTTCGGTGAAAGCCTCGGGCGACTCGATGTATTTGTCCACTTTCGGGTCATAGATGCTACGACCATAATCGGGTTCTACAAACCCAAGAGCCGCGCGCATGTAACGCAAATGATCGGCCGTGAAGGGCAAGAAAGGAGCCTCTCCTTCACGGAATGTCATGTTGGCCGCTGCCAATATTGTGGAGGGCAATTTCAACATGGAACCGCTGATGCGTTCTACTTCCGCATCGCTTACACTGACGTGAGCAAGGAGAACCGACATGGGCACACCACCGGCCGTGGCCAAAATCTGGTATGCGTCTTTATTCCGTTTCAGCATATCAACTGCAAATTCGCGGTTAACTGCGACAGCATCAACTTTCTTCAAGGACATTAGCGCTTCGACCTCAGCGTAGCCGCTGGCGCCGATTTCCAAAAATTTTGCGTCCCACCCCTCGGTGTGCAGATAATACTTTGCCAAACGCATATCATTGGAATTCGCCAAGGTCGCAATGTTTTTGCCTTTAAGCTCGGCTGTTTTCTTGATGGGACTATCGAATGGAACAACAAAAACACTTTCGAACTCACGATTCAAATACGCCAAAGGCGTGTAGCCATGCTCTTGCGCAACGACCGCGATATTGGGGTTCACGTACAGCCACTTGTAGCGTTGTGCGCGCACCAAATTCAAAAGAACCCGAGAGTCGTTTTCTGGAATAAGCGACAAGCTGTCCCCTGTCTGCGCGGTCATGGAATTTACCATGGGCCAGTATTTGTTTGCCCAGAAAAAAAGTTCCTCTTTTTTGGCGCCCGTTGTGGTCGAGTTATAACCAATTTCGATTGGTTTCTTGCCGGCAGACTTGGTTTTATCCAACAACGCGCGACGGTCCATGAACGTATTCGCATTGGCAAGTTGGGCCGTTGCCAGCACCGCAATGACCAAGCCCATCATGATTTTTTTCATTGTTAATCTCCGTGTGTAACTAGCCAAGGGTGGCAATTATTCAAAAGCTTATAAGTAACGAGGCGTATAAGTCAATGGTTTTGAGGGCCCCAAAAAACGAAAGCCGCTGGGGGGCAGCGGCTTTCGTAGAAAATGAACTTTGAACGGTCTTAGGAGATGGCCATGCCTTCGTTCGTAACCGTGATTTCAGGGGTCGAGCCACGCAGGAGGGGGTCGATAATACCATAGACCTTGCAGCGGCCTTCGGGGAATGTACGGGCAGCGGCATTGAGCTCAGGATTGTTGTAGTAATCCGTCGTGATCACGTAAGCCAATGGCGGGATCTGCTGCGCTTTGAGCGTGTCAACCTTGTTGATCTCCTCCACCAACTTGGCGTAGTCGTATGCGTAGAAGTATCCGTCCGTGAACAAGACGATGATGTCGTAAGGACGTTCTGCTGCACAAATTTCTTGTACCACTGGTGTCAACATGTCGGTGCCTCCACGTCCCTTGATTGGCAACGATGTGGGAAATTCCAACAAATCTTCTGGTTCAAATACAATTCGGTCGCGCGATTCCGTGTCCGCAGAAACAAACGTCATGCGAATGCTGTTGTTCTCGCACATGCCCTTCAATTCCGTCATCGATAATTTGATGTCTTCTTGTGACATGGACCCCGAGGTGTCTTGCACAACAAGAATATTGCCAATTCCACGCTTGCGGTACATGTCCGGGCGGAAAATTTGACCGATGTTCATTTCTCCGCTCAACTCGGGAATCATGGACCATTGCGACAATTCATCGGGTGCGTCCATGTTCTCGCGGTAATGGCCCATCATGGCTTCTTGTACTGCACCGGTAATGGCGAATGCCCAGTTGTAGCGTGCCTTGGCCTGGCGGTCAATTTCAATGGCTTCTTCAATGGCATTATCAACGTGATTTCCGATGCTCTTGTTGGATGTCCGAGAGAGTTGACGAGCGGTTGTCAGCGCTTTGGCAGCCGCTTGATTGACGGCTTCTTGCGCTTGCTCGGTTTCGGGCAAGTTCATGGAGTCGGCAAGTGCCGTTCCCTCTTCACCGAATTGCTCTTCGAGTTTTTTGCGCAAATCCAAGCCAGACTCAACGTGATCATCGAATGCATCGCTTTCGGCTTGATCGAAGTCAAAACCTTCGGCAACTCCAGACTGCGAGCCCGGACCACCACCGCCACCGCCCTTACCCTGCCCCTGCCCCTGCCCCTGCCCCTTACCTTGGCTCTTTTTGTTTTCTTGCAGACGGTTGCGGCGGTTTTCTTCTTCCAACAAATAATGGATTTCCTCTTCCATGAATGGACGGTAATCATCCAGCCACTTTGCTGTATTTTTGGTGAATCCAATGCCCAGGGGCTTTTGGTTCACGAACATCATGCTTGGCGAGAACGATTTGCCGCGCAAGAAGTTTGGAATCACCATCCGAGCCAGGGTGTCATTGATTTTGATGTCGCCTGCAATGTTCCAGGTCTGTGGATTGCGTGAACGGCGGCGGCCGTGGTGCTTAAAACCGATATGACCGCATTCGTGCAGGAGCACGAATGCCAAACCGAGGTCGGTCAAGTTGTCCAAAAACTTGGATGTGAAAGTGATGCTGACCCCATCGGTCCAGGCCGTATCGTAACCCAGTTGGTTCATCATCTCTTCTTCACGGCCGCTGATAACTTTCAGCGCGGATTGGCCCCCCACGCGGGGGAGGGTCGCAATCAATGAACCGAGCGTGCCCGTGTACGCCCACGCTGCGGGCTGCGAGAATGCTCGTTCGAGTTTGCGAAGATCTTGTTCGGTAGCCATAACGTCCTTATGAAAAGGGGTTGCCCCCTATTACACGCCCAGACCCGACAGCACCGATTGCGCGCTCGAGTTTTGTTCAAACGCCTTGTAGATACGGTCGTAAGCCGGGTCACCGCGCTTGGTGGTCAGATGATTCATCATCAAGCCCATAACCACCAGCATCTTGCTTTCTTCGCCTGGAGCACCAGCAGCGTTCTCGAACGGCTTGAGACGTTCCTTCATTTCTTGGGTAGAGCCCAAGTCGCGGATGTGGTGGATGCAAACGATTTGCAGGTTGGGTGGCAGCAGCATGACTGCTTTGAGGAAGTGATCCATCAGAGCATTGCCGTACGCACGCAGCATTTCAGGCGGCACTTGGTCATCAGCGGGCCAGGTTTGGCCTGGGTACTTTTGAGGGAACCGCTTCTTGGCGTCTTCCTTGATGCGAGGGTTGCGGGGCAGATTTTCCAACGTTTCCAAGAACATGCGCGGTGCGTAGTCCACGTAGGTGAACGATTTGGCAATATCTTGCTGGCTTTCACGCAGCTTCTCGTTGCTCGACTTGCCAGCCATCGCGGCTTTTTGTTTGGCCAATGCTGCTTCGCTGTCGCTTGCCAATGCGGTCTTGAATTCGGGGCTGATGGCATCGAACTTGCCAGCAATGGCCTTGCGGATTTCGGGCATAACGGTCTTGTACGCAAGGGTGTACATGTTGACGAAATCGGTTGCGGCAGCGTCCGAGCCGAGGCGACCAAATGCCAAGCGGGTCAGCACTTTTTCGTGTTCCGCCGTCATCGGGACGTCTTCCTTCATTTCACCCCGGGGGTCCGCAATGCCATTGGCCGAACGAGCACGGAAGTTACGCGCTTCGAAATAGGTCAAGTCATCGGACATCAACGTGATACCGCGCAGCGACGTGAAGTTCAACAGGTTGTGCTCGGGCATCTTGAAGTTTTCCAAGCGGTCCGCGTACATGCTTGCGTAGGCCAAGAGAGCTGGGTGCACAACTTTGTTGGCGAAATCTTCACGCCATTGCTTTACCTCAGCACGGATGTAGTAAGAGGTAAACCGGTTGCGGAAAGCCGTCGAGAGCTTTTGCTGCAAGGTACCGTCGGACACACCTTCGTTGGCGGTCGCGATGAACAACGTCCGTTTGGCCAATTGGGTTTCGCCGTAAAAGCCTTCCGAAAGGAGGGAGAGCATGGCTTCTTGGCTGATAACGTGGGTGATTTCGTCGAACAGGTAGATGGCCGACTCGAATTCCATGCCTGCGCGCCAGATTTCAGGAATCACTTGTTGCGAAACGAAACGGCGCTGTTTTTCCAGTTTTTGTTCGGCGGTATCGGTTTCTTGAGTACGGTCATTGGCCGATACGGTAGGAAAGCCCAAAACGCCGCCTGAGGTCATCCCGGCCATGGACATATGGACAAAAAGAATTTGGTTTTTCCCAGGCTCGCGGCGAACACCAGGACGGTAGATGACCAGCTCACCACCGTTATCGGCTGCAATCTTATGGGCAGCTGCCATTACGGATTGGGTTTTGCCGATACCGGGAGGGCCGAAGGTAAGAACACCTTCCAGATGGCCCTCAGGGTGCATGAGGTTGTTGAACGCGCCACCGTGGGCTTCCAGGAGCTGAGTCGTCAGCTCGCGGGTGTTCATTTTTTGCGATTCATAAGGGACGGTTGACATGGATAGGACCTTAACGTGTGGATTTTTCAATTATACCACGGACAAAGAGACCGCAGTGGAGGTTTTGTAGGCTTTCGTGCGCCGCACGTGAACTGCAAGCCTAACATGGACAATTGTACCACGCCCAGCGTTGACCGCGAAATACCCCATTAAAAATCGGTGTTCTTGCAACAGGATGGACAGGTTAACCACTTTGTTGTAGGCGGGTTGAATGGGTTGACGCGATGGTCCTCACCCCGGCAGGCCGTTGATGCTGAACGCGGTGAACATGGGGTCGTGCAGCAACAAATAGGGATGTAAGAAAAATGTAGGAACGCGAGGGCAGCATACGGGCACAAGTGGGCTTATCCGGGGCTACATTCAAAAGTAGACTTCTTACGCTTACTTGAAAAACATATTTAAAAACATGTACTTACCTCAACTGTATTAGAGCTTCATTTTTTACTTTTTTAAATACACATAGAAATCAACAGCTTATCGTAATTGTGTTGTAGGAAGAATTTCACAGCCTCGTATGTACGCGCACATACACGCCCACCCGCACACACCCGCCTTAGTCTCTACAACGGATTATACTTCTTACAACATAAATAGGGGGTCTAATCCCTTATAAATCAACAAGTTAAGTGTAAGAACGACCGTTCTTACAAATCGCTTTCTTTCTTACAAACTTTGCGGAGAGGCTACGTGTTTCTACGTAGTTTCATGCATTTATGTTTGTTACAGTATAGTTAGGCCGGCAATCATGGGCTCGGGTTCGGCTGAACCATTTTTTTTATAACGACGACGTTTGATCGGTGTGAAGGCCACTTGACTGCGTGCATGGTGAACTTCTATACTTTTAGGACTATCAACCCACAACCACTTAACAGGAGTTTTCATGTCCAAGATTCATAGCATTGCCGTCGATATCGGTTCTGGCTACAGCAAATCCATTCTTTTGCCTGCGTCGGGCCAAGTGGACGACATGCGCAAGCTTGTGAAGTCCTTCAAGACTGCTGTGAGCCCGAGACGCCAAGTCACCTTGCAGACTGGGGTCAAACCGCTGACGGTCGAGTTTGAAGACAAGAGCTTTTTTGTGGCCAGCACGGCAGAAGTCGCTTTGTCGGTGGAGCAACGAACCAACACGTTGTCGGCCAATTGGGCCTACGAGGACGGTTACCGGGCGCTGGTGTATTACATCATCGCCAAGGCGCTGACCAGTGAAGGTGTGGAGCCTTCCGAGACCCCCATTCGCATTCGTCTTATCACGGGCCTACCCCAGGCCTATTACGAAGGTGGCGCCGAGAAAGTGCGCAACATGTACTCGGGGGCACATCGCTTCCGCCATGCGGGTCAAGCCTGGGTTCTGGATTTGGTGGACGTGGAAGTGGTTCCCCAGGCCATGGGTGCTTTCTACTCTGCTACCGAAACGTTGTTGTCGGATGAAGAGTCGGAAGAGCGTGTGGGTGTTATTGACATTGGCACCTACACGACCGATTTCTGTTTGTCGGAAGACGTGCAGTACCACGCCTACGAGTCGGGCGGTGTGCCCATCGGTGTGTCAACACTGGTTGCAAGCTTGAAGACGGTTTTGGAGCGTGACCTGGGATTCATGTACACGGACGATTCCCTCAAGAAGGCATTCGAGCGCAAGACAGTCTTGGTTCGCAGTGAATCGCAGAACATCGCCGCTCAAATCGAGGAAGTTGTAACGCAGGCAGGACGCACCTTGCAAAAGGCATTGCCAAAATCGTGGGACACGAACACGATGTATTTGGTCCTGGCCGGTGGAGGCGGTGCTGAATACTTCTTTGGCGAGTTTTTCCAGAAAGAATACCCGCACATCAAGATCATCACCTCCCCCGAGAACGCGATTGTGCTGGGGTACGCCATTTACGGTTCGGCGCTTGACACGCAATAAGGAGTGCTGCCATGACTGCGCCCAATACATTCCGTATCGCGGCGGCGTTTCAGGCTGAGAAAGACCCCCAGCAAGATGCAGTGATTGCTTGGCTGGGGAGTCTTCCAAAGGACTCCCGAGGGGGTGTGAAACGCTCCGTGATGAAATACCATCTGACCCGCGCTCTTTTGCTGTACACGCAAAGTGGTGCGGATATGTCGACTGCACTGCACGTTGGCCATACACCGCAGACGCCAAGCTCTGTACCCGCCCCGGCGCCCTCGGTGGTACCTACCAGGGCCGCTGTTGCACCGGTGCCCGTAGCGCCTTCGGTCGCGCCTGTTGTGCCAGTTTCAGCACCCGTTGCGGCGAAGCCGGATACAGGTATCCCCGTGCTTACAGATGCGGTACCAAAAAAAGCTGGGGGCCTTCGCAACAAAATTGCCAAATCGATGCAAGGCGCGGGCAGTTAGGCTGGGTCTTGCTCCCAGGCCCAAAGTTGCATCCATTCGGTGGTTGCCGACAATGGGATAGTGCCTTTTCTTAAAAGCCAGCGATAGATCCTTTCGCTGGCTTTTTTCTTCCAATGCAATTCGGAATAGGCAAAGAAAAACTCTTTGACATCGAATCCCAATTTGTTGCGCTCGTCCACGCCCAATGTTTTTAGGTACTCAAATCTCTGAGCGATGGTTGACTCATGAAGTTGTAGACGGGCCCACACGGGAAGCGATTGCTTTTGTTCAAGTTTCTGTAAGAGCCAGTTTTTGCGGTTGGCAGCGCCAATGCACATGACACGAGGTATAGGGCCGTCTGAATGCAGTGCAAAAAGACGAATGCTCGCTCGTAAAAAATCGTTTTCCAACTCAGGGTCCCAGGTGATGACTTTTTTGGCTCCCCAGCCCCAGAGGGACATTGTGGTTCGCCATTTGGCCAATTCGGATGGACCTATAGCGTCCCAGTAGGCATTGCCCCCTGGCACTACTCGGACCCGGTTTGAACTTTTTTTCAAAATGGCTCGAAACAAGTAATCGGTTTCCAAGAGGCCATCGCGCATGTTGGGTTTGGTAAATTGGCGTTGGAGTTGGATCCAAAAAGCCGAGGGCCAGGCCAGTGGCGGATTGGTTGAGGCATTTTTTTTCACAGCGAAACCTTTTCGGACTTGACCCCTGCAATACCAGCTGCGTACGATGAATCAAAGGACCAATCGAATGCGTATAGTAGGAATCGACCCATCATTGGTCAATACAGGGCTTGTATCCGTAGAGGGTAATCCAGGGGACTGGGCGGTGTCCAATCTTTCCTTGGTCACCACAAAAAGTGCCAATCAAACACCAGCTGTTGCAAAGGCGCGGAAAAAAGCCAAGATCGCACCCCTTCCGGTGGTGCGTAAAAATTACGATGATTTGGACCGGGCGCGGGAACTTCTTGAAGCCATCTTGAATTTCGTCAAGGATGCAGACTTCATTTGCGTGGAAATTCCACAAATTGGAGGGGCGGAGATGCAAGCGCGCTCTATGTGGACATCCGGTGTGGCGCTGGGTTTGATTGCGAGTCTTCCGCCTGAAAAAATTATCGCTTTGACGCCGGCAGAAGTAAAAAAAGCGACAGGCAACGCCAAAGCCAGCAAAGAAGAAATGTGCGACTGGGCATATGCGTTGTACCCCGATGCGCCATGGCCCGCCCGCAAACTTCTGGGCGCGCAGGTTCGTTTGAAAACCAATCACCATATTGCCGATGCATTGGCCAGTATTGCGGCGGGTCTTGCGAAGAAAAATCTATGGCTCGCGGCGCCAGCGTCTTGACGTTGGGGTGGGGGCCTTATATTATTTCTTTGATTGGAGTTTTATATGTCCGTTGATGAAAATAAGTTGCCCAAGGATGTACGGCTTGTGCACGCGTTGATGACTCTGCGCGGCTTGAGTCCACATGAGCTGGCTCTGCACACCGGCGTGCAGATTGAAAACCTCCAGGCGTGGCTTCAAGGTACCGCATCTGCATTGGCCCATCGTTCCTACATTGCATTGCTGTCGTACCTTGGATTGACCCGGGACGGCCTATCCAAAGCGTATGTCCAAAACTGGGAAATGGCTGTGGGCTCGACGTTCTCCCCTGCGCAGATGGGGGCACTTGAACAAGTGGCCCAGTGGCTTGTAGGGGGTACCATGATTGAGATCATGGGCGAATGGCAGCCCCTGTATGGAAAGATGCGCGTTTTCGCCATTCGCGGCGAAAACTTCAAAATTCTGTTGGGTTTGAAATCGGGCTTCAAGATGCCATGCGCATTGCAACCGAGCATGGTCCCAGGATTGTCCTACCGCACCACTGAAGACAACAAGCCTCCGGAAATTCGCGTGGAATCTTCGTATTGGCATGCTGTTCGCAACAAAGCCATCACGCCTGCCGAATTCGATGATTTGTTCTTTGAAACAGCGCTCGAGTGTTCCTGGAACGATTTGCGCTTGATGGCGCGTGAGCGGGGTATCACGCCTTCTATGCTCGCGAAGGATGTTTTGGCCAAGGACATGCAAGCGGAAGAATTTTCGGTGGCCAAGGTGGAGGTTAAGGCCAGAAAAGAAGTTGTTGCTGAACAACCAGCATCGGTTTCTGCCCCCGCTCGAACGCGGCGTCGGGCCCCCGCTGAACGAATCGTGGTAGAAGCACCTGCTGCAACGGTCGAAGCGAAAAAAGCCATGTCCATCCCCCTTACGGTGGGACGGCCAGATGCTAGCAAAGCTGCGGTGCCGCCCGTGTCTTCCACTGCGCCTGTGCTCAGCAGAGCATTTGTTTCGGCAGAGCAGCCTTTGTTTGCGCCAGAGGTATCGTTTGAGCCCTCGCAGGATGTGTTGGGCGCTAATGGGTTTGGTTCATTGCGGCAAGACGATGAGTTGCCTGGCCCCCCAACGTCCTTCCGTAGTAACTGATAAGCATCACGTTTAAGGAACGTACTCCCCGATATCTTGTAGGTATCGGGGATCTTTTTTGGTGTTTGCTATCTTGGAGGTACTTGCGACTTCGTGCTACAATGGTTTAAGGAGAATTACCTTAGCATGTCCACACCCAAACTGACCCGCGCAGAGGCAATGCGCAAAACAATCCAGCGTTCCCGTGAGGATGCTATTGCGTCTCTTTCTCCTGAGGACAAAGTCATTTATGACAACATTGTAGCAGGCGATTCCGATGCTAGCCGTGCGGCTCGCAAGGCCGAGCTTGGTACACCGTTGTACGATGCATCCAACTACGTTTTGGCGGATTACTACGACTTGATTGAAAGCATTCGTCGCTTGGATGCACCAGAGGACACATCGGGGCAGCCCGCAGGGCCCGTGACGGGAGGTACGCCAGTGGCCAGCCCCTTCCCTGGTCTACCGGGTCTACCAGGATTTCCTGGTTTGCCTGGCATGGGTGCACCTTCTGGCGCGCCCGTTGCAGGTGCTGCGCCAGTAGGCGCTTCCCAAACGACAGTAGAAGACGTTAAGGAATTGCTTGATGCGTGGCAGCATCGCTACGGGACGTGCCGGGGTGTTTTTGAGCAAGACATCATCGACAAAGCCATTAAGTCGCAGAACAAAGAATTGGTGGTGGAACTGATTGACCGTGATATTTTCCGGCTGGATTCGGTGCAAGAAGTCAAATTCGAAAAGCCAGGGGCAACCTATATTGGGGAGAAAAAATTCGACATCAAGAAAGTCCCGATGTTTGAATACTTGATGACATCCCGCACAACAGTCCTTCTTGAAATTTTGACGGAACACCCTACGGGCAAAGACATGTTTTTGAAGGCGGCTCCCGATTCCCAATACGAAACATTGCGGTTTGCATTCGATACCCAGAACAAGGCTTTGCTCCAAGGCCTTTTGGACACCAAGGTGGATATTTCCACTATGCGTGAATTGGAATTCAACACTCCGCTGATGTGCGATTTTATTTATCGCGTGGAAGAGGCCGATGAGGAACAACTTCGGATGCTGATTGAATACGGCGCGAGCATGACCGATACGGATCAGTTGTTGTCCACTCCGCTGATGGTGGCTGCGCGCGTAGGCAATTTGCCGGCTATGAAGTTGCTGATGGAATACGACATGCATGACTTGTATGCCAAGAATATTCATGGAGAGACGGTTCTTTCGTTGGTCGAGGCAGGACCCGCTCGCCGCAAGGAAGCTCAGGAGAGCCACGACGAAGCGGTGGCCAATGCGAAGGAGCGTTACGAAGAACTCAAACAAGCTTGGGAAGTGCAGGCACGGGCGGCCGAGGCGGCCGGTAAGAAACCACCGGCCGAACCGAAGGAGCCCAAATTCAAGGACCGGCCTGCAGACTATCCCGTTGAGCTTGTTGCATTGGTGCAAGACGCCTGGATTATGGGCGACCCCAGTCAAAGTGCTCAGGCCAAATTGATTGCTAACAATCAGCGACCCGACGATTTCGCTATGGATTTCGATGCTGCTTTCTGACGCGAGTCCATTCTCTCCCGTTCGCTTCGCCGTGCCACTCCTCGAGTGGCATTTGCATCATGGCCGACAACTTCCTTGGATGACCAAACAACCTTACGATGTTTGGCTCTCCGAAGTCATGCTCCAACAAACACAGGTTTCTACTGTTTTGGAGCGGTTTGCTGCATTCAAAAAGCAGTTCCCCACGATTGACGATTTGGCGGCAGCAGCGGTCGAAGATGTGCTAGCCCAATGGTCGGGTCTTGGGTATTATCGTCGGGCAAGAAATTTGCATGCGTGCGCCCAAGCATTGGCTGCTTGGATTGCTGAGCACGGGAATTGGCCGCAAGAAGCCCATCAATGAACTACACACCACCAAATTCAGATGAACTTGGATGATGGTTTCTCGGTTTTAATACCGAATCGGACAAAATCGTTTTGCGACGATTTGGGCTTTCGCCCGGTTCCTGCCCGTTTTTGTTTTTCGTTTCTTTTTTGAGC
>RRZU011725292.1_pt1 | contig 12282 bp, 8 predicted proteins | sample 2165561 | NCBI WGS metagenome assembly RRZU01 (sample SAMN10456909, study PRJNA506462) | wastewater metagenome | isolation source: wastewater sludge | place: USA: Moscow, Idaho | reverse complement strand
TAAAAACGAAACGATTTCTTTTCAAGTAGCGTACAGTGCCGCATATGATAATAGCAGTGGCTTAGTGGACAATTTTGCCCGTATTGCGGTGCATTCTCCCATTAAAGATTGCGTTCGGGTGCGCCTTGTTGAACAAGTGCCTGTAGGGCTGGCAACCTTTCAGGATGCGGATGCCGACTATCTACGTGTTGAATCGGGGCTTTTTCCAGATAGACTAGTGGATTTAGCCGATGGTGCAAACGGTCATCTGCGCGTCAATTTAGGCCGTTGGAATGCACTTTGGATTGATGTACAGTGCGAAAATGCGGGCAAGCACCCAATCGAAATCGTATTTAAGGCGCTTGACGAAACGGTGGTTGCAAGTGTATGCACCGATGTGGAAATTTTAAATGCCTTGCTACCAGAGCAAAAGCTAATTCGAACAAACTGGTTTCACGCCGATTGCTTGGCAAATTACTATAACGTTTCGGTTTTTAGCGAGCGCCACTGGGAAATTGTTGAAAATTTTGTTAAGCTGATGGTTGAGAGAGGCTGGAACATGCTGCTCACGCCCAATTTCACGCCTCCGCTGGATACCGCAAAAGGTGGGGAACGTTTAACTGTTCAATTAGTAGACGTAACTGTTTGCAACGAAAAGTATTGCTTTGGATATGAAAAATTTGACAGGTGGGTCGCAATGTGCGATCGGTGCGGGGTGCAATACTTCGAGATTTCTCATCTGTTCTGCCAATGGGGCGCTTTTGCCGCACCTAAGATTATGGCAACAATTGACGGCGAATATAAACAGCTGTTCGGCTGGGAAACCAAGGCGGATGGAGAAGAATATTCAAAATTCATCGGCGAATATCTCACCTCATTTGTTGCGCATATTCAAAAACTTGGTATCGAAAAACGCTGTTATTTCCACATATCGGATGAGCCATTTCTGGAGCATTTAGAAAGCTATACGGCAGCAAAAAATTTAGCTGCAAAGTATCTGGATGGCTTTGAGATTATTGATGCCTTGTCGGATTTTGCGTTTTATCAAAAAGGGATACTCACAAAGCCCATACCCGCAAATAACCATATCGAGCCATTTATTAAAGCGGGCGTGGAAAACCTGTGGACGTATTATTGCGTTGGGCAGTACAAGGATGTTTCCAATTGGTTTATAGCCATGCCCGGGCAGCGTACACGCATTCTGGCAACGCAGCTTTACAAATATAAAATCGAGGGCTTTTTGCAGTGGGGTTACAATTTTTACAATGCACAATATTCAACAAAGCCCATCAACCCCTATGAAACGACCGATGCCGATGGTTTTGTGCCAGGAGGAGATGCGTTTCAAGTGTATCCGGGCAAGGACGGCAAGCCTGTTGAGAGCATGCGGTTTATGTACTCGGCGCAAATTGCTTATGACCTGCGCGCGTTCAAACTTTTGGAGTCGCTTACAAATAGAGAGTTTGTTTTATCGCTGATGGAAGAGGAGATTTCTCGTCCTATAACATTTTCGGATTACCCACGCTCTGCTTCCTATTTGTTGATGCTGCGAAATCGAGTTAATACGGCAATTATGAAGCACCTTGCAAAATAACAAAAGCGTCGGCTACTATGCAAAATAGCAAATAGATAACAGAAAAGCCACCCAAATGGGTGGCTTTTTGCTACATACGATACTGCTGCCAAAGCGTTATACAGAAAAAACGCGGCCGTCTTGCTCGAGCCATACGGCGGTGTTGGTGGGGTTGTATATTTTGCTGTTATCGGCGCTATACACAAGGCTGCGTGCGGCGCTAAGATAGCGGTAAATTTGCGCATTGGTGGCGTACCAAATATCCTCGTGCCCTGCAAGCTCGGCACAAAGGGCCTCTATTTGCTGCCAGTTGCCGGCGCGCTCAAATTCGTAGCTATGCCCCCAAATATATAAAAGCGACGGCTGTATAAAGGCACGAGAATGCAAAAAATCTTCAATCAAATTCGGCTCGTTAAAGGCCTCTTTATGATGACAAGTGGGATGCCACTCCAAAAACTCTGTTGGGGGCAAAAATTTGCGGGTGCTTTTTGTGGTGCGTGCATATTCGATGCCAACTGTTTTGGCGCATTGAATTACGGCATTGCTATATTCGCCAAATGCGTAGGACATGCCGCAGATAAAATCGTCGCACAAGGCTTCGAGTGCGCGGCGATCTTGATACAGCTCGAAAATCAGCGCGTTGGTGCTAAGTTGCGTGAGAAAATCGTGATTCACACCGTGGCAAGACACCTCGTGCCCTGCATACAGCGTGGGAACCTCTTGCGCGCTGACAAAATCGGGCGTATCTAGCTTGCCGCTATTCAGATGAAACGTACCTTTTATGCCATGCTGATTAAACAGCGCAACCAAACGCCTATCGTGAATGGGCCCGTCGTCATAGCTAAACGTAAGCGCTTTGCGTTTGCCCTCGGGATACAGTATATTTGTCATGTTAAAACCTCCCATAAATCCTTTCTATTAAACCATAATTTGATAGACTTGTAAATACACGTAAAGCGCATGACCAAAGACAAACGATGCATTTTTGGTGGTAAGCGTAATGGCAATAGTGGCTATAAAGCGCGGGAAGCGTGGCACCAAGCGCGAGAAAAGTGGCACAAAGCGCGGTAGAGTAGGCTATAAAGCGCGGGAAGCGTGGCATAAAGCGCGGTAAGCGTGCGTTTAAAATATGATACGTACAGTGCGCAAACGCCAAAAGCGCGGTACGTACTAAATTGCAATCAAGCCACCCTTTCGGGTGGCTTGATGATCATGCAAAACGGTTACTGCGCCTGTGTGGCAACGGCAAGCATCGTTTCAATTTTATCGGTGGGGACGTAATATGCAAGGCTATTGCCCGAGCCCAGCATATAACGGCCATTCTCTTTCGTAAGCGCCAGCAAAGCCTCGCACCGCGCTTTGATATCGGCGCAATCGCTGGTGATTAAAAAGTTTAAATCCAGCCCGCCCAAAATGGTGATGCGATGCCCAAAGCGGCGATAGCTTTCCTCCACGCTGAGTATATTATCCTCGTAGCTATGCTTTGCGTCATAGTGCATGTCGTCGATAATATCGTCAAACACGTCTAGCATATAGCCGCAGGAATGCAGCACAATGGGCTTATTGTGGCTGTGCGCAAGCTCTACAAACTTTTTGTGCCACGGGAAAACAAAGCGGCGCATATCGCTAACAGAAAGAAAGGTTTGCGTGTTGAAGCCCCAATCGTCGTTGGAAATCAGAAACGCCACGGTGTCGTAAGAAACGGAATATGTATAATACTCCAAGATAATTTGCCCCACTTTGTTGAACACGGCTTCCAGCAGCTCGGGCTCTTCATAGCGCATAATGCACATTGCCTCAAAGCCGATAAGCGCCGTTACGTTTTCCAAAACGCCGCCGGGCCCTAAGATGCCCAGCTTCATGCCGCGCGGCAAATAGGGCGCGATGTCGGCAAGGTGCGAATAATCAAAGCTGCTTGCGTCGGGCCAGGGGTATGCGTGAAAGCTTTCCCAATCGGTAATTACGCCGCCCTCGTTGGCCGAATAGGATTTTTGATGGTCATGCGATGCAGTTTCAAAGCGCAGCGCACAGCCGTAGGTGCTGGCGTAATCAAAGCCCGCATTGTAAAACCCATCTACTGAAAGCTTTAATACCGAAAGCGCGCTTTCGTTTTCAAGGGTGCGCTGTGCAAAATATTCATAAACGGGTCTGTCCATAAATAGCTCAAACAGATGGGGTTTATCGTCCTTTTCTCCTTGCAGTACGCGTAAAAAACCATCGATGTCAGGCTCTCTTGTGCGCATAATCATTGTGTGTTTCCTCCTTGTTATATGGTAATATCTTGTGTAAACAGCATGCCTTCGGTGAAGGCTTGTGCAAAAAAGGGATGCGTGGAAAGCTCGGTGGTTTCGGCTTTTTGGGCAATGGCTTTCGCTTCTTGCCAATACGATTTTTGTAATAAAAGCATGGCGGCACCGCAAAGTGCGGCATTGCCCAGCACAATGGCTTTATCGCAAAGGCAGGCGGGTATCAGGCCGATTGCTCCCGCGCTTTGCACGGATACATAGGCGCCAAAGCCCCCCGCAATGTATAATGCATCCACTTGCGCCGCCGGAACACGCAGGGTGTGCAGCAGTGTTTCCATGCCGGCACGCACAGCGCTTTTGGCCAGCTGAATCAGGCGCACGTCCGCTTGCGTTATCTGCACGGGCGCTTGTATCGTGATGGGGGCGTTTTGCATAAAGCCGCTTTCGTCGATATCGCCGCGCTGCACAAGGCACGCCACGGCATCGATAATGCCGCTGCCGCAAATGCCCACAGCCGCGCCCTCGCCAAGCACATGGGCACAAAGCGCGTTGCCCTTTGCGTCCACATGGTCGATAGCGCCGTGCAGGCCGCACATACCCATCGAAAGCCCCGCGCCCTCAAAGGCGGGGCCCGCCGCTGTGGCGCAGCACACGATACGCCCGCCCTTGCAAAAAACAATCTCGCCGTTTGTGCCAATGTCTACCAGCATGGCGGCTTCTTCGCGTGCATAAATGCCGCTTGCCAAAAGCGCCGTGGTGATATCCGCCCCTACAAAGGCCGAGATGCACGGCGGCAGATAGACAGTTGCGCCCGCGCAGGGCAGATGCAAACTGGCTGCGCTGCAAACCTCGCCGAACAGGTAATCGGCTGTAAACGGCGCGCCAGCTAGGCTTTGCGGGCAGCGCCCCGTGAGAAGATATAGCATAGTGGTGTTGCCTGTTATCACAAGCGCGTCGATGTTTGCCGCGTGGATGCCCGCTGCGGTGCAAAGCTGCAATATGCAGGCGCAAAGCGCGTCTTGCAGCACAGATTGCAGCGCCGCCGCCTTGCCGTTTAAAGCGGCTTCGATGCGGCTCATCACATCTTGCCCAAGCGAAGCCTGCGGGTTTAAACCAGTATATTGCGCCAAAAGCGTATCGTGCGCATAGAGCTGCGCGGCAATTGTGGTGGTGCCAATGTCTATCGCAACGCCGTATTGCGTAAAAAGCGGCGCATGCGAAAAGGCAGGCATGGTAAATGCTGCCAATATCGCAGCCTCGCGCGCGGCAGTGCTTTGCACGGCGCAATCCCCCTCGGCGTAGCAGCGGCACGCAAGGCGCACGCCGTTTGCCCGTTCAGCAGGTGTTAAATGGTGCATTTCTTCCGCAGTGTAAGGCGAAAGCGCGCCACGCGCAATTACCTTGCATTTGCCGCAAGTGCCTTTTTTGCCGCAGATAAAGGCCGTGTGCTGCGAAAAAGGCGCAATATCGCACAGTAAGGTGTGCGGCTGTGCCTGCAAGGCGTGGCCGTTCCATTCAACGCGGATGGGGCGGCACTCGCTATACAAAAATGCGCCAAAATAGGTGACGGTGTCGGGGCCGTTATTGTAGCTTAGGCCCGCGGCTTGCGCCAGCGCAGACACGGCGATGCCATACGCTTCAAGGCCAGGAATGGCTTTATCGGGGTGGCGGCAGGGCTGGTTTGTGCGTTTGGCGCACACTGTGCAAATATGGCAGCCACCCGCGCCCAAATGCAAATGGGATTTGAAAGAAAGGGCGGCAAATGCATCGGTAATTTGATTGCTAACTGCGCTGTGCGCAGCACCAGCAAGCATCATACCATCAAAATCGTAGCTATCTTCCAGCAGACCGATTGTTTGATACACCAGTGCAAAATCGTGCTGCTGCGCCGTTTTTATCAAGGCATCGATATCGCCTAAATGCGGCGGGCACATCCAGCATTTGCCGTAATTGCCGCAGGCATTGCTTTGGCATAAATCTAAAAATGACGGCGCAAAGGTAAGCGCCGATACAGGCACCACGGCGGCTTGCGCTGCACCGCAAGAAACGGCCAGCGCGATTAACTGTTCTGTGTCCATAGTGTTTTCTCCTTTGCGCGCTTCGCGGCAAATTCAAGCGTCCAGCGAAAGTAGCGGGGCATACCAAGCCAGCGCACTTTGTATCGCTTTGCGCAAGGGCATGCCTTTTCCCGCAAGTAAAACGATGTGCCCGTTTGCCTCGCCCTGCCAGGGCGTAAGGCGCACATCGGCACCAGTGCAATCCACAAAAAAGCGCCCTTCCAAAAGCTGCACAAAGCCTTTCATGCGATAGGTGCTTTCGCTTAATTGCACAAGGCATTTTTGCAGCGAGGCTTTTGTCATGGTGGGCTGCACGGCGATGCAAGCCTTTTGCAGCGTAATATCGCTGGCTATTGCGGCCTGTGCCATATCGGGGCAGGGCACCACTAGGGAAAGCCACTGCGCTTGCATCGCGGCAAAGCGGGTGGGCTTTATCGCAGCGGCGGGGCTTGCCTGTGCAATCAGCGCGGTGGCCGCGCGCGTTTCGTCGGCAGTGGCCAAATCTGTTTTGTTTAGCAAAACAAGCGAGGATACCGCCAATTGCTTTTGGCAAACCACGGCGGCGGGATATATTTTATGCAGATTAACGGCATCGGCAAGGCAAATGCTGCCCTTGTAATCCACCGATGGAAAATCTGCCAGCACGCGGCGCACATTGGTGGGGTCGGCAAGGCCGCTTGCCTCTGCCAAAATCACTTCTGGCTTTGCCATCAGCGCTGTTTGCAAGCTTTCGGCAAATTTGTCAAGGCGGCAGGTGCAAAAAATAGAGCCGTTTGTAATTTCGTCCATCATGGCGCCCATTTCTTGTAAAAGCGTGCCGTCCACGCCTTCTTTGCCAAATTCATTCACAATCAGATACATGCGGCGATGCCGAAACAATTGCAAAAGATTTTTCAAAAACGTTGTTTTTCCCGCGCCCAAAAAACCCGTAATTAAATAAAACTCCGTTGTAAAAAACCTCTCTTTCAAGCGTGCGCGCGTTTGCTTTTGGGGCATATGCCCGCTTTGTAAGGCAAATGGTGCTTCGCTATAGCACGGCACGGATAGCGGCGTCGAAAGCCTCGCTGTCGGGTATCAGGCTGCTCCATTGCACAACGCCGTTGATGTAAATAGAGGGCAAATTGGTAACGCCCATTTTTTTGCAGCGGGCAATGTTCTCCTTTTCGGTAAACGGATATTCCACCACGTCAATGGCTGCGCCAAAGCGCTCTTTAGCGGCATCTGCCGCGCCCATCATATAGGTGCAAGCGGCGCATGTGGCGCTGTTGAGCGTGAACACCTCTACCAAAGGCCGCTGTAAATGCGCGTAATCGGGCAGCGTAATCGGCAGATTAAACACGTCTTCGCCTACGTAATTTTGCACCATTTTTGCGGTTTCCTGTGTGTGCAGCGCGCCTTGCGCCGCGCCGATGGCGTTTTCAACAGGCACGGCATAGGGCATGTCGCAGCCCGGCGCCACAATAAAGTTTTTATATTCCGAAAGGCCGGACAGCAAATCAATTACGCATTTCATGTTATCTTGCTGTGTGCCGTGCAGCATCACGCTGGTTAGGGGGATATTGCCGCCGATGGCAATGTTATATCGGTCGCAAATCAATTTGGCGGCCAGTATGTCCACGTTTTCGTCTACGCAAATACTGTCCGGATTTGTTTGGCACATGGCCTCGATGTTGCGCGTGGCATTGCCGCAAACAAAAAAGGAGGAAAACGCATTATTATTGCGAATATGGCTGAAAAGCTCGGTGAACGGCTGCGTTAAAAACGCCTCAAAATGGCCCGTAGAAATTTGCGATACCAGCGGGTCAACCACGGCTATTACGTCCATGCCAGCTTGCAAAAACAAATCCGTCATGCGCTTGCCGCACGCGGTGCAAAACGCCAGTAGCTCGCGCACAAAGTCCTCATCGTCAAACATATCCATAAAGATATCATTGCCGCGCAGATGGCTTGCCAACGTGAATGGGCCGCAAATTAAGCCGTATAAAGCGGTGTGCGCGCCCACGGCCTCTTTCATGCGGCGCATGGCCGACAGCACCAGCGGCATGCGCCCGCTTTGCGCGGTGGGCAATGTGCAAAGGCACGGCACCGTCATGGTGTCGGCCAGCGGATGGGTGGAAACACTGGGCGGGCTGTCGTGCGCCCAAAGCAAATCACAGCCCAGCATTTCGGCCTCCAGCTGCAAATCAAACACCACGGGCTGGCCGTCGGGCATGTAAAGACGGTTTACTTCTAAAAGGGCGTTTACAAGGCTATCTTCATTCGTAAGCACCTCGGTGGCGTCGGCACCAATAAGCGCGCCTGCATGCACACCCGCAAAGGGCACCCACGGGGCGCGCGGTGTGGGCTCGTGGCGCAGCGTTTGAAACAGTAACTCTTTTCCGGTCATAGCACGGCTCCTTTGGCGTTATTTATAAACTTGGTTTGGCTTTATGCCGTGCAAAAGGCCACGGCGGCCTCGGCGGCACTGGTGGCATCGCAGGTATATTTATCGGCACCAATTTGCAGGCAAAATGCCTCGGTTACGGGCGCGCCGCCAATCATAATTTTTACTTTATCGCGCAGGCCTGCATTGTTTGCGGCTTTTACCACATCCTCCATCACGCCCATCGTGGTGGTAAGCAGGGCGCTGCACGCGATGATGTCGCAATGCTCTTCCGCGGCGGCTTCCACAAATTTTTCGGGCGGCACATCGGTGCCGAGGTCAATCACCTCAAGGCCCTTGCCCTCCATCATCATTTTTACCAAATTTTTACCGATATCATGCAAATCGCCTTTCACGGTGCCCAGCGCCACTTTGCCTTTTGCTTTGGCGCCACTTTCGGCCAATAGCGGCTTTAAAATTTGCGCGCCCATGTTCATCGCGCGTGCAGCCACCAGCACTTCCGGCACAAACACTTCGTTGTTTTTAAACTTCACACCAACGATATCCATGCCGGCCAAAAGGCCGTCTTGTAAAATGCTGCTTGCGGCAATGCCCTCATCAATTGCCTGCTGCACCAGTTCTTTTACAATCTTGGCTTTGCCTGCTTGCAAGTTTTCACTGATTTCTAATAAAATGCTCATAACGTTCCTCCAAAAAATCATAATGCCGAACAGGGGAATCTATACATATTGACAGTTAATCGGATAGTTTAAGAGTACCCTTCCCGCGGTTTTTTTACTTGCGCTATTTTGTGCGTTTTGGTAAAATATTGTTATGTAGTACAATATACCAAAACAAAGCGAAAGCGGGTGCTGTGCAATGAACAGGCATTTTTTTAACGTGGCGCTTGCAAAGCAGTGTGCAAAGGCCTTTTGCGAAACGGCGCAGGTGGGATGCGTTTTGTCTGACGCGCAGGGCGCGTATCTGGCCGAGTTTGGCTATAGCTGCCAAAGCTGTGCCTTGTGCGAGGCGATACAAGGCGAAAAAAGCATTTGCACCAAAGCACAGCTATACGGCATGAGCGAGGCAGAGCGTTTTGGCGGCAAATATATTTATTATTGCCCAATGGGGCTGGCGTGCTTTGTGTCGCCCATTTTAGGCGAGGTGACAAGCGCTGCCAAAATCACCGTGGGGCCGTTTTTAATGGTGGAACGGCAGGATTTTATGGATTGCGAGCTGGCGGTATATGATGCCTTACCGCACGAAAGAAAACAGGCGGCGGCGCGCGCTTTGGCGCAAATCCCAGTCATTGCACCCGCTAAGGTAGAGCAAATGAGCAATCTTTTGTTTATGGCGGTTGGCTTTATGAATACAGCTGCGCAGGCAAAGCTGCAACACGAGGTGCGCCGCAGCGATGAGGTGCAGGGGCAAATCAGCAGCTATATTTTGCAGCTTAAGCAAGAAGAAGCACCGCCATATCCCATTGCGCTGGAAGAGGCATTGCTGCGCAATATCGTAAAGGTAAATCAAGACGAGGCACAAAAATGCCTCAATAAGCTGCTGGGATATATCCTGTTTTCCACGGGAAATGATTTTGCACAGGTAAAAGCCTCCATTTATCCGCTGTGGATTTTGATGGGGCGCGCAGCCATTACGGCCGGTGCCGACACGCGATGGGTGCCTGCGCAAACGCAAAGCGGCGCAAAGGAGCTAGAGGATATTGCCGATATTGAAAGCCTTTGCTTTTGGCTTACGCAAAGGCTAAATGCTTTGTTGGACAGCGTGTTTGCCTTTGCCGATATGCGCCACGCAAATGCCTTGCACCGCTGCGTGCAATATATTGAAACCCATTATCAAGAGAAAATTACGCTTGAGCAGATGGCAAAGCTGATTTATCTATCACCCGCCCATTTTTCGCGCGTGTTTCATAAGGAAATGGGCGAGCCGTTTAATGCCTATCTCAACCGCATACGCATTGAAAAAAGCAAGGAGCTGCTGGCACACGACGGCTTGCGCTTAACGGATATTGCGTTTGCCGTGGGCTTTGAGGACCAAAGCTATTTTACAAAGGTGTTTAAACGCTTTGTGGGCGTGACGCCCAATTTCTATCGCGATAAAATCCATGCGCTGTAGCGCAATGTTCACCGTGGGGTGCAGGGAATGGGTAAGAGGCGTATACGCTGAATTTGCTGTATTTAATCTTGTAAGCGGCAAGAAACCCGAAAATGTGCCGAAAAAGGCACACAAAGCCTTGCGGTGCGCCAAAAGATGTGCTTTACATCTTTTGCAATACCGTTTATAATAATGTCTACTGAATAAATGGATTTTTGGTTTGTTTGGTACGCAATATAACCCTGTTGGCCAAGCTGGCCGGTACGCCTCATCTGTAGCGGAAAAGGAGAAAATCATTTGAAAAATCAAACTGTTTTGGTGCTCGATTTTGGCGGGCAGTATAAAGAATTGATTGCGCGGCGCGTGCGCGAATGCCATGTGTATTCGCTGGTGAAAAGCGGGCAGATCACTGCCGACGAAATCCGCGCCATTAACCCCATTGGCATCATCTTCACGGGCGGGCCCGACAGTGTGTACAAGCCCGGCGCACCCTTGTGCGACAAGGCAATTTTTTCGCTGGGCATCCCCATTTTGGGCATTTGCTACGGCATGCAGCTGATTTGCCACATGCACGGCGGCACGGTAGAGGGCTGCACCGTTAGCGAGTATGGCAAAACCGATGCCCGCGTTACGCATCGGGGCAGGCTGTTTAAAGGCCTTAGCGAAAAGCAAACCGTTTTAATGAGCCATACCGATTATGTCAGCCGCATTCCCGAAGGCTTTAAGTCCCTTGCCGAAACAGCCGATTGCCCCTATGCCGCTGTGTCTTGCAAAGAAAAAAAGCTGTACGGCGTGCAGTTTCATCCCGAAGTTATGCAAACCGAGCACGGCACCGATATGCTGCAAAACTTTCTTGTGCATATCTGCGGCGCGGTGGGCGATTTTAATATGGATAATTTTGCGGCGGCAAAAATTAAAGAAATTCGCGCGGCAGTGGGGGAACGCAAGGTGCTTTTGGCGCTTTCGGGCGGCGTGGATTCCTCTGTAGCGGCGGCGCTTTTGTCTAAGGCGATTGGCAAGCAATTGGTGTGCGTGTTCGTGGATCACGGCTTCATGCGCAAAAACGAGGGCGATGAAATTGAGGCGGCTTTTCAAAACGAGGCGCTTACCTTTGTGCGCGTGAATGCCGAGCAGCGCTTTTTAACGGCGCTGGCCGGCGTGTCGGAGCCGGAGGAAAAACGCAAGCGCATCGGCAAAGAGTTTATCTCGGTGTTCGAGGACGAGGCAAAGCATTTGCAAGATGTAAAAATTCTTGCGCAGGGCACCATCTATCCCGATATTATTGAATCGGGCGCAGACGGCGGAGCCAATATCAAAAGCCATCACAACGTGGGCGGCCTGCCCTCTGTAATGGCGTTTGACGAAATTATCGAGCCGCTTTCGCAATTGTTTAAGGACGAGGTGCGCGTATTGGGCCGCATGCTGGGCTTGCCCAAAAGCTTGGTGGAGCGCCAGCCGTTCCCAGGCCCGGGGCTTGCCATTCGCATTATTGGCGATTTAACGAAAGAAAAGCTGGATTTATTGCGCGATGCCGATGCCATCGTGCGCGAGGAGCTAAACGGCGAACGCGACGGCGTAAGCCAGTATTTTGCCGTGCTTACCAATATTCGTTCCGTGGGCGTGATGGGCGATGAGCGCACTTACGATTACACCGTGGCTGTGCGCGCCGTAACCACACAGGATTTTATGACGTGCGAATACACGCGCTTGCCGCACGAGCGCTTAGCGCGCATATCCTCCCGCATTGTGCGCGAGGTGAAAAACGTTAACCGCGTGGTGTTTGATATCACCGACAAGCCCCCGGCAACGATTGAGTGGGAATAATGTTTTAATAAAATAACCATAACATTAAATGCGCCCGCCAAAGGCATGTGCAAGATAAAACAGATACACTGTTTTATTACTCTTTATTACTATGGCGCGCTAGCGCACAAGTAAGTTAAAACACAGCAC
>RRZU011150132.1_pt1 | contig 12283 bp, 11 predicted proteins | sample 2165561 | NCBI WGS metagenome assembly RRZU01 (sample SAMN10456909, study PRJNA506462) | wastewater metagenome | isolation source: wastewater sludge | place: USA: Moscow, Idaho | reverse complement strand
TGCTGAAACGGATCAGAACTGGATGCTTGAGGTCGTCGACCAGGATGGCACCAGCCACGTTTGGGACGATCAGTTCGCCTCCGACAAGGAGGCAAGAAACGCCGCTATCCAGGCAATCGAGGAAGAAGGCGCCGTCGCCTTCATGCGCGGTGATAATGTCATCCGGTTTCGGGGACGATGACGAGCGGCGCTGACAGCGCCTGTCGACGTACGAACGGCCCATAGCCGCCGTTCAGTCCCTGGCCGATCGCCGCGGTGCAGCTTCACCAGACCAGCCATTCGTCCATCGCGCAGCATTTTCGGAGGATGAAAGTCGGTAGGGCGGACATACCCGTCATACCGTGCTCCGGATCAACACTCCGAAAGCTGCCATACGTTCAGGCACTCGGCGGCGACGGCAACTGCCCGTTTGGGTTCCTAAATCACCTTCGACCATTGACGCCTTTGCTCTCTGGTTTCACGTTGAGTTAGAGGGAATAATCAGCGCCTGAAGTTTTGCCGCCCAGCCATCTGATACTAGCGGCCTTGGTAAGTCGTCACCGTCGATGGTTCTTGGAAGGGGGGCGACAATAGGAGGGAATGATGGGACAGGATGAAACGGGGGCACCGGAAGAAGCGGCGACTCCCAATATGCTGGAGGCACTGGCCGCGCCACAGGTCGAACAGGCGGAAACGCCCAAAGTGTTCCTCGCGACCCTGTCTGGGACCCTCAAGGCTTCAGACAATGTCGATGTCGATCTTGCCGGCATCCTGTCCGATCACCTGCTGACGGTCACGCCGCATGCCAATGCCGTAGCCAATGCCAAGGCCGCGATCGCCGCGCTCGCGGCGAGGCGCGCCGCACCGGTTGAGGAGCAGGCCGATGGTTGATCCGACGCTTTTTCACTCGCTGACGCTCGAAGGCTTCCGTGCCTATCTTCAGCCCAAGACCTTCAACCTTAGTAAGAAACCGTGCCTCGCGATCTTCGCGCCCAACGGCTTCGGCAAATCGAGCGTCATTGACGCAATCGAGTTTCTGTTTTCCGAACACGGCACGCTCGAACGCCTCGGGCATCGCACTTTGAACAACCAGGCCGGACCGCCCGCCCTCGCGCACAATGCGGCGGAGGCGACGGGCATCGTGCCGATGGTCAAGTTCACAACGATCACCGGCACGGCGACGGTCGAGGGTAGCCGCACCGCCACCGGCAATCGTCGCCCGATCCATCCGGCCGCCACCGCGATGAACGCCGGATTCGTCGTCTCGCCGATCATCCGCGGCTATACGCTGCGCACCTTCGTCGAAACGCATAGTCCCGAGAATCGCTATAGCGACGTGGCAAGTTGGCTGCAGCTTTCACCGCTGGTGGAAGTGCAGAAAAACCTCCGTCTTCTGCGCCGCGATGTGAAGGCGGCTGCCGAGAGTACCACCGAACAGGTCCGCCTTGCTGGTCTGTTGCGGTCGGAAACCGCACAGGCTGTTCAGGCGTGGGATGACGCGACCGTGCTCGGTTTCGTCAACTTGAGCGTCATCGCTCCGCTCGACCCCGAGTTAACGCTCGCAGCGCTCTCCGCCCAGGACGAGGGTTATATAGAGGTCGGGAATCGTGTTGAGGCGGAGGAAAAGCGGCTTGGTCTCGCTGGCCTCAAACAGATTCGTAATTCGCTCGTCGCGCTGTGGCAAAAGATCGTCCCCGAGGACGGCGGCGACTCCGTATATTCGGGCGCCATCGAATCGTTCGAGAAGGCGCTCTCTGCGCTGTCTGACGCAAAGGCCACTGAGGTCGTTGAGCGCGAGAATGCGGCGGGCACGGTCTTCCGGTCAGTGTGGAAGGAAGCAGAGAAGTTGTTTGCTGACGACGCCACCGCGCCCGACGCATGCCCTGTCTGCGCCACGGCGATCGGTAACACTGCTGCCGGAAGCGTGCTCGCCATCCGCGATCTCCTGACGACCCACCTCGAGGATCTGCAAAGCTACAACGAGGCGAAGACCGCGCTGGACGATGCCGAGACCGCCGCCAGCCAGGCGCACAGTCGGCTGATGGCGCGTCTTCCCGCGATGATCGAGCATTTATCCGATGACGATGGCGACGGATTCAAGACCGCGCTCATCGCCTATCAAGCCGGCGTTAACGGATGGCCGACCGTTGCCGCGCCCGATTCCTCCGCCATCGTCGCCGAGTTGGAGACGCGCCTCTCCAACCTTGATCATGAGATCGCCGACATCAAGGCGAAACAGGGCGAGCATACTTGGGTCAAGGTCAAGGCCAGCATCGACCGACTGCTTGATCTCCAAAAGGATGTGGCGCTGGCAACCCGCACCACCGAGCAGATGACCACGCTGCACGAAGCGCTCGTCGCGCAGGCCACTCTCGTCTCGGGTAAAATCCGGGACAAGGTCCAGTCGCTCCTCGATACGCTTCAGGCGCCGATGAACGACATCTACAAGGAGATCCAAGGCGCCAACGCCAAGCCGATCCGGCTTGAACTGCCTGGTGAGGACGACACCAACCAGCAGCGCATGCAGCTAGTGATCGATTTTGCGGACAATCGTCAAAGCGTCGCGCCGGGCGGCTATCTCAGCGACTCCCAGATCCATTCGGTCGCGCTCGCGCTGCGCCTCGCGGCTATCAAGAAGTTCAATAGTGCCGCACCGGTGATTGCGCTGGACGATGTCGTCACATCCTATGACGCCGATCATCGCCGCGCGATCGGTGCGCTGCTCGCGAAGATGTTCACGGACTGCCAGATCATCCTCGCCACCCACGACGAACGTTTCTTCAATCATCTGAAGGACCAGCTCGCAGCGAAGGACTGGCAGTTCACCCGCATCATCGGACTTGATCCGGCGTTTGGGCCCCGCTTCGCCGACCACAAGGTCACCGATGAGATGATCGCCGATCGCTGGGCCAAGGGCCAATCCGCCGCCAACGAGATGCGTCAAGCGGAAGAGGAATGGCTGCTGGGCATCGCCCGTGGGTTCGGCGTCAATGTCCGCATCCGACAGCTCGAAAAGGCCTATTCCTATGAGCGCTCCGAGCTGGCTTCGGCGATTGGGATGTTCCTCGGCAACCTCAAGTTAACCCCCGCCGATGTGCCGGGTGTCAACAATCGCTTCATCACCAGCCTCATCAAGGGCGATATCGAGAATTTCGGAAGCCATTTTCAGGATGCCCCTTATGGCAACGGCTCGGTCGGGGATGAGCAGACGCGGTGGGACGAGTTCAAGGCGTTCCGCAAGCAGTTCGAATGCGTATGCGGTCGCACCAAGTATCAACGGCCGTTTGGCCTTAACAAACCGGTGTGTGCGCATGATAAATGCGAGACCCAGTTCGCGTTTAAGACGCCTGTGGCGGGAGCAACTGCGGCCGACGCGGCGGGCACATGATGGGAGCGCATGAACTATCGCGATCAAGCGTCATCTATTGCGCGGTGGCCACGTGACAATCGAGGCCGGCCAAACCGAACCTGCGGAGACGAATGTGCGTTGCGCGCATGGCCCGTGGAGCGACCTTGCGCTTCATACGATCGGTTGGCGCGCCTTCCAGGATCTCTGCTCTCAAGTTTGCGAAGTGGTTCTGGGCCGCCCCGTGGAAATATTTCGCGAGGCGCAGGACGGCGGTCAGGACGCGGTATTTCTCATACCTTCGCCAAGCAATGAGCAATTCATCGGCACGGTTCAGTGCAAGCATACCTCGGATGCCGGAAAGGCGCTCAAGGTCGGCGACCTCTCCACTGAGATCGGTAACGTCGAGGAACTCGTTAATGCCGGCCAGGCGGACACCTACGTCTTCATGACCAACATGAGTGTGGATGCGCCAGTTGGGGCCGCCATGCGGGCCAAGCTGCGAGAACTTGGCGTGCGAAGGCCACACATCCTGGGCCGCCAATACATCGTCCGGGTTATTAGGAGTAGCACACGACTGCGCGCGCTCGTCCCGCAGGTCTATGGCTTGGGAGACTTGACCTCAATAGTCGACGAACGGCTGAGCGAACAGAGCCGAGCGTTGCTCGACAGCTGGATTCCGAAGCTTCGCACCTATGTTCCGACGCGGGCGCATCGCGACGCGGTCAACGCCATCTCGGAACATGGCGTGGTGCTTCTGCTCGGCAATCCGGCAAGCGGCAAGTCGGCGATCGGCGCAATCGTTTCGACGATCGCTTCGGAGAATCCGGACAACACCGTCCTTGCCCTGACCAGTCCGCGCGATTTCGAGGCAGGCTGGAATCCCAACGATCCCGGTCGCTTCTTCTGGATTGACGACGCCTTCGGCTCGAACGTGCTGCGAGACGATTACGTGCAGGACTGGACGTCGGCTTTCTCGAAGCTGCGCGCGGCGATCAAGCACGGCAACCGTTTCCTGCTGACTTCGCGCAAGCATATCTATGAGGCAGCTCGGCGCCGGCTGGGGCAGCGCAATCTTGCGCAATTCGCTGATGGCAGCGCCGTAGTCGACGTCGGTGATCTGACCTTTGAAGAGAAGGCGCAGATCCTCTATAATCACATTAATTTCGGTGAGCAGAGCCAGAGCTGGCGTTCAAGCGTCAAGCCGCACCTGGAAGCGGTCGCCGCCGTCGACGATTTCCTCCCTGGAATAGCCGAAAGGCTTGGCGATCCGAACTTCACTAAGGGGCTTGCACCTCGCGAGAGTTCGCTCGTGCGCTTCATGGAGGAACCGACCGAGCATCTTGTCGACACGGTCAGCGCTCTGGACGAGCAGCTCCAGGCCGCGCTGTATCTCGTCTACGTCCATCAGGCCGGCTTCGATCCGAACGATCATGATGCCGGCGCCGCCGAAGCAGTGGCGGAATTGACAGGTTTCAGTCTGTCTAGAATCCAGGATTGCTTTGCCGAGTTGAAGGGCTCGTTCCTAAAACGGTCCGGCGCCAGATGGACCTTCGCGCATCCAACAATCTCCGACGCCTTGACGGAGATTCTGCGGCAAAAGCCGCACATGATGGCTGCGCTCATCCGCGGCGCACCAATCGACACGATCCTCGGCAGCTTCACCTGCGAGGGCTCGCCGCTCATTCGCGACGCACTCGTGATTCCGTCCACGCTGGACGACGCGGTGGTCGCCCGGCTCAGCCGCACGCCCGATGAGACGCATCGCAACTGGATGCTCTTTCACTTCCTGTCCTACCGGGCCAGTGATGCCGTCTTCGTTAAGGTGATCACGCAGTTTCCTGACCTGCTTCCACGGCTCTGTTGGCAGGCGGATCCTGTTGCCAACGATCCTCGTTTTCGAGCCTATGCCCGCGCTCATCAATTCGGCCTGCTGCCGGATGACTTGCGGCGCGACGCAGCTCGCAGCCTGGAATCAATCGCGCTCTCCGACCTCGATACGTCGTTCTTCGCCGATGAGGCGATGCTCGCGCTCATACCGCCGATTTTCCTCATCGGCCTTGGCATGGCGCTGCGAACAATCCTGTTGCCAGCCCTTGAGGAGAAAATCGGCGAGATCACTGCGGATGCCGACCTAGACGAGGAGCCAGACAGCCATTTCAAGAAATTGCTCGGTGCTCTCGAATGTGTCGAAGAGATGGGCGTCGGTCTGGATGACGACGCGGTCAGCTTGATCGCCGACGCGCGAGATCAGGTAAAGCGCGCAATCGAAATGCTTGAAGAGCGCAGGCGGGAGCGGGATGAGGAAACCGACGACGATACGGACTGGACCCACATCGTGACGCAGAAGAGGGCAGAGCCGTCCTCGACCGATGCTGCCGTAAAGCGCTCGATCTTCGACGACGTAGATAAGTGACGACAATTATCTGCCGCAATCGGCTCGAATCGCGAACTGTCGAATAGGTCAGCGGCGTGCCCCACCTGATTTCATGTCCGCTACTAGGATTGCCCCCGACGAGCCGAACGGCGGCAATTAGAGCCCATCGCCGACACTCATGTTGGCGGCAGCAAGGCAGGCCTTTCGCTTGTGCAGCAGAAAACGCGGCCCAGAGCGGACTTTTGCGCTCAGTTCGGCGCTACATTGCAGCAATCACCAGACCTGCCATTGCATGCTTGGCGCGGCATTTTACGTTGGCCCGTTGACGGCAAGCGGCAACCACTTACTTCCGACCACGATTGTTGGTCCCCCAGTGGCAGGAACCGCTCGCGTGGGTTCTCGATCCGGCGGCGTAATCCCGATGCCGAATTGTCCTCACTCCAGCCCAGCTTTGCGCATAGGTGAACATCTTTCGGAGCACCTCGCCGACCCGGTTGGCGCACACCGGCGTTGGTTTCGATCCCTGCAGCTTGCGGGCGCGTCCCTCCCGTCTTCGTTCACGCCCAGCGGGTCGCCACCGGCATCGATGTTGCGGCGCAGCTCCTTTGCCCGTTCCCGCGCCGCTGCCGTCGACCATTCCGGCCAGCGCCCCAGCGTCATCCGCCGCTGCCGTCCGGCATGGCGGTAATCCAGCGTGAAGGCCCGGTTGCCCGAGCGGTAGATGCAGATGGCAAATCCCCGCACCTCGCTGTCGAAAATCTGATAGTCCCGGCCCGGTTCCGGCACCGCCTCCCGCACCGATTTCTCGTTCAATCTCAGTCTTTTGACCACGCCCAGCGCCTCCTTCTTGCATCCCACACAAGGCTCAGCCTCGCGCTCATCGCGAGTCATGCATCGCCGGTCAGACCGGCGGGGAGGCGGAAGGTGGCAGAACCTAGGGGGAGGGCTGCCGGTCAATGGCTCAGAAGGGAAAAACCTACACCCTCTGTTGATTACTCCGTGAATTGCAACGAGAGCCTGTCCTGCTTATTGTCAAGCTAGTTTCATAGGTTCCAACTCAACCACATGATGTGCCGCGCGATATGTTCTCTGCTTGTTGTCCTGCTCGTGTTGGCGGGCGCGACGCAGCATGGGCAAAGTGCTGGCCCAGCCGGACTGCCGACCGATCAAGTTGTCGCTTCGATCAGCCATCCCGGCGACACAGCCGGGCATGAGCACGGTTATTCGGGAGAGCCTTCTCGGCACGATATGACCGATGCCTGTGCGATTGTATGTGTCGGCACACCTACGCCCTGGCTTGCTGCCGCGCAACTTGCGCCTGTTGAGACCGAGCATTCGCTGAAATGGCACTCTATAGCGGTGACACGTGAGGGCCGTCTGGTCGGCCCCGGATACCGCCCTCCGAAATCCATCTGAACACCTGATTTGCCGCACCTGTTCAAGGTGCCGAACATTGTTCGCCCCACGGGGTTTGATGGATTACTCATATGACATGCACGCTGAATCGCCGCGGCTTTCTGACCGCAACCGCTGCCATGGCCGCAGCTTTTGCCGTCCCGCGCACGGGCTTTGCGCAGCCAGCCGCGCTGGCATTGCAGGCAACGACGCGCACGCTTGACATCGATGGCCGCGCCGCCACGGTTTTCGGGCTGATCAACGGCAACGGAACGCCCGGGCTGACACTGGACCCCGGCCAGCGTTTCTTGCTGGATCTGACCAATGATCTGGCCGAGCCGACGATCATTCATTGGCATGGACAGATCCCGCCGAACGCACAGGACGGCGTTCCCGATATGCCGATGCCGCTGCTGCAGCCAAGAGAGACGCGTGCCTATGATTTTGAGGCCGCAGCAGGCACGCACTGGATGCACAGCCATGTGCCCATTCAGGAGATGCAGTTGCTGGCCGCACCCCTGATCGTCCGCCGCCCCGAGGATCTGCGAGCTGATCGGCAAGAGGTCACCATGTTCCTGCATGACTTTTCCTTCCGCCCGCCGGAAGAGGTGCAGGACGAAATCCGCTCGGGAAAGGGGCATGACGAGGCCGCCGAAGCCGAAATGTCGCAACCAGCCGATCCCCATGCCGGTCATGACATGGGGGGCGGCATGGCCATGAATGTGATGTCGGAAATGAGCGGCATGTCCATGCCCGGCATGACCGGGATGCAGATGGATCTGAACGACTTCGATTTCGATGCCTATCTGGTGAATGACCGCACCTTGAGCGACCCGGAAGTTGTGCGGGTAGAAAAGGGTGGCCGGGTCCTGCTGCGGGTCATCAACGGGGCTGCGGCCACGGTATTCTGGCTCGACAGCGGCGAGGTTCCGGGTCGGCTTGTTACGGTGGATGGCCAGCCGGTGCAGCCCTTGCCAGGAACGCGCTTTGGTCTGGCCATGGGGCAGCGCCTGGATATCGAGCTTGACCTGCCCACCGGAGGCGGCGCATGGCCGATCCTTGCTCTGCGCGAAGGCGCGCAGGAGCGCACCGGCCTTATCCTTGCGACCGCTGGCGCCAAGGTCCCGGTCATGCTTGGAATGGCAGACGGGGCCGCAACTGCATTCGATATCGACCTTGCACAGGAAGCCGCCTTGCGGGCCGTTGCTCCGCTGACGGAACGAGTTGCCGATGCATCACCCATGGTGATGCTGGGCGGGCAGATGCAGCCCTATCGCTGGACCATCAACGACCGCGTGTTCGAGGATCGGATTCCGGTTACGGCCAAAACAGGCCAGCGGGTCGAGATCATGTTCCACAACATGTCGATGATGGGCCATCCCATGCATCTGCATGGCCATCATTTCCAAGTTGTCGCGATCAATGGCAGACGGTTTTCCGGTGCATTGCGCGACACGGTCTATGTGCCGCCCATGTCGATGGTCACGGTGGCGCTGGATGCGGGCGAGGCGGCGGAATGGATGCTGCATTGTCACCACATGCCGCATCTTGCCAGCGGCATGATGACGACGTTCGCGGTCTCGGCGTGACGGGAGTGACATGATGCTTCAGCGACGCATGATCCTGACCCTGGCCCTTACCGCCCCGGCGATGGCCATCGCACCGCGCCTATCTTGGGCTGGTCATTCGCTTCCACCCGAATTCCGCAGGCAGCTTGAACATGACGCGAATGCGCCGATCTTCGGCAATCCTGACGGCGATGCGACTCTGATCGAGTTCTTCGACTATAACTGCCAGTTCTGCCGTGCGATGATGCCAGTGGTGGATGCCGTGTTAGGAGCCGATCCCGGCTTGCGGATGGTGATGCGGGAATGGCCGGTCTTTGGCGAGGGTTCGGTTTTCGCGGCCCGCGCGGCGCTGGCGTCGCGCAAGCAGGGCCGCTACGCCGACTTTCATCGCGCCTTGATGAGTCAGAAACCCCGGGCCGAAAGGGCCAGCGTCCTGCGTGTTGCGCGATCCATGGGTTTAGACACTCAGCAGTTGCAGCGCGATATGGGCGGCCCGGAGATTGCCCAACATATCCAGCAGTCCAATGCGCTGGCCGAGGCGATGGGGCTTGTCGGCACACCCACCTTCATCGCCGGAACGGATTCGCGCTTTGGCGCCATTTCATCAACGGAACTGGCCGAACTGGTTGCGGCCTCGCGTGGCAATTGAAGCATTTCACGAAAGGACAACGCTATGGATAATTCTGATCGACACAATAGCCACGGAAGCCAGAGCGGCGGAAGCTATGGCCGTTTTGCGGCGATGATCGCTACCTCGACGGTGATCATGTTCGGGCTGATGTATCTGAACACCTGGGCGATGGATCATGTCTTTTTCAGCCAGACCCGGATGTGGATGGCGCTTTACATGGGCGGCGCCATGGCGCTGATCATGCTGGCCTTCATGCTTGGGATGTATCGCAACCAGCGCGCCAATATGACCGTCGCAGGCCTTTCAATTCTGGCCTTTGCCCTCGGCCTGTTTCTGGTTCGCAGTCAGGCAACGGTCGATGATACCGCCTGGATGAAGGCGATGATTCCGCATCACTCGATTGCGATCCTGACATCCACCCGCGCGGATATCTCGGATCCTCGCGTGCGGGCGCTGGCGGACAGCATCATCGAGGCCCAGACGCTGGAAATCGCGGAGATGAAGGCGCTGATCGCCGATCTGGAAGGCGGGCCAGCGGCGACGCCCGAGGTCGATGGGCGCTGATGCGATACGGTTCGGCAATCGCGGATCCCGCTGCGCTTGCCGCATTCATCTGAAGGTACAACCATTACGAGGAGCAATCACATGCTGACACGCAGACATTTCATCCGAACGACGACGGCGCTGTTCGCGGCCTCCGCCGCCAGCCCGCTTATGGCCTCGACCTGGCCCGACGCGGCGCAGAAGGCCGCCTGGGATGCCGAGGTGGAAGCCGGCGGCCCCAATCCTTGGGGCCTGCACCAGCGTTTCCTGCCGCAGCGGATTGTCGCGAATGACGGTCTGGTGCCGGGCGATATCCACGTCGATGCCGTGGCCCGATACCTGTACCACATCGAAGAGGGCGGCACCGCAATGCGTTACGGCGTGGCCATCGGTCGGGGCGATCTTTACGAGCCGGGGACCTATACAATCAAGCGCAAGGCCGAATGGCCGCACTGGACCCCGACCCGGAACATGATCGAGCGCGAACCCGAGGTCTATGCGCAGTATGAAAATGGCATGGAGCCCGGCCCCCGGAACGCGCTGGGTTCGCGAGCGCTCTATCTCTATCTCGGCGAGCGCGACACCTATCTGCGCATTCACGGCACGCCATTTCCGACCTCGATCGGCAGCCGCGCCAGTTCCGGCTGCGTCCGCATGGTCATGGCCCATATCAACGGGCTGTATCCACGGGTCCAGATCGGCGCGACGGCCTATCTCTATTCGCCGGAGGGCAGCGTGACGGCCGTCAGCTGAACGGCCGCCCTCCGGCGATGCCGGGTGTCAGGACGTGCGCGCGTTGCAGATATGGTTGCCATTTGCGGCGCGCAGCGGCACCAGCGTCGTCTCGACCGGCCCGGCGTGGTAATACCAATAGCAGTCATCCGCCGGATCGACGCGAGCCGTGGTCAGATCTTGATTGGGACCGGCGATGGCGACGACCTCGTTCGGGATCGGATAGGGCCAGGCCTCCTCGACGGCGATATCAGGCGTCTGTGCCGCGCATCCTGCTAGGATGAGAAGCGTCAGCGCGATTGCGGCGGTTCTTTTCTTCATGTGAAGCTCCTTGGGTGGGGTGGTGACGCGCGGGGTGTTAGGACGCGCTGTCCTTGGTCATACGGCTCTGGATTGCGCGCTCGCGTTCCGGCCAGGTGGATTTGATATAGGCCAGAACGGCGGCGATCTCGGCGTCGCTCATGACATCAGAAAAGCCGGGCATGTCGCTTTCATAACCATCCCCGACCACGGCGGCGGTGCCGTCACGGACGATCTGTTCCAGAAGCGCGTCGGCGTGATGCCATGTGTGGCCGGTCTCGTTATGCGGGGGCGCCGGATAGCGGCCATTTGCGAGTGGGGTCTGCCAGTCCGGCTGCCCTTCCAGATCGGCGCCATGGCAACTGGCACAGTTGTCGGCGTAGAGCCGCTGGCCAAGCGCGATGACGGCCTGATCCTGTGCGGCTGTCTCAGTCGCCGCGCTGCCGCGCCAGAGGATCAGGATCGCAGCGGCCAGACCGACCGCCGCGATGAGGATGAGTGCGTTGCGCGTCATCTGTTATCCGTCCAGCGGAAAGGCGCGCCCGTCACCGGCAATGCCGCCCCAGGCGATGACCTCGGCGGTGGCCTCGACCCCGCCGCCCATGCCCGGAGAGCCGGCGGGCATCCCCGGCACGGCGATCCCGGAGATGTCGGGACGCTGATCCAGAAGCTGCGTTATGGCCGCGAAGGGCACATGGCCCTCGACGATATAGCCGCCGATCCGGGTCGTGTGGCAGGACCACAGGTTTTCGGGCACAGCGGCGTCGCGCTTCATGCCGACATAGTCGCTGGCCTCAGTGATTTCGACCTCAAACCCCGCCTCGATGGCAAGGTCGGCCCAGGCGCCGCAGCAGCCGCAGCCGGGGTCCTTGGTGACACTCAGCAGGTTCGGCTTTGCATCCGAGCCGGTGGCGGCGAAGGCAAGGGTAGAGGTTGTCGACAGTATCGCCGCGACCGCAAGGATCGCCCCGCGACGCGAGAAATTGGGGTTGCTCATATCTGATGTCCTTCGGGATGTTGCGCGCCGTAGGGTCATTCATCCCTGTCATGGCGCAGTTGATCGACTTGTGGCCACTCGGGCCATGTGGCGTCAGAGAGCAGCGGATCGCGGAGGGGGCAGCGGCAAACGCGGCCTGGCGGATTTCATATCCTGCAGCGGGGGAATGTGCCGGATTCGGCGTGGCAACCGGGCCGCGTTCGCCGTGACTTCGGCATGGCCGATGGCGGCACAGGCCGCACAGTCGCCATGTGGAGAATCCGGCTGCGTGGTGCAGCATTCATGCGCGGCCGGCGGCACGGATGTTTCGGCTATCGAGGCCGTCTGCGACGCTTCCGCCGTTGCGGCGCCGGTCAGGGCCAGCGGCATCGTCACCGCCAGCATGACAGCAAGCAGGGCCGACAGCAGGAACCGC
>RRZU010060041.1_pt1 | contig 12283 bp, 9 predicted proteins | sample 2165561 | NCBI WGS metagenome assembly RRZU01 (sample SAMN10456909, study PRJNA506462) | wastewater metagenome | isolation source: wastewater sludge | place: USA: Moscow, Idaho | reverse complement strand
TCAAACCAGGAGTTGTACGAGGGGCAGCTAAACCGTGCTCGAGAGTTCTGCCGGGAGTATGGTTACAAACTTTTGGTTCTTGATTCGAATCTCGGCGGGTTCTTGACCAGGGCTTTTGAGAAGATCTCGTTCAGACGGAGTCATACATACCGAAACGTGGCGGCAGCACTCATGCTGCAGAATGTTCTGGGGACATACTTTTATTCGTCGGCCTATAATCTGGACCTTTTTGAGCTTTCTTTGCGGGCTGATTCTGCAGCGTATGAAAAATGGCTCCTTCCGCACTTGGGCACAGGAAGTATTCGCTTCCTCAATTCGAACAGGGCGTGGAGCAGACTAGAGAAGACCAAGATCGTGAGTCAGATTCCGGCCAGTTATAGGTATCTGACGGTGTGTCTTCTCGGTGTCAAAAACTGTGGAAAGTGCTTCAAATGCCGCAAGACACTCATGGCGCTTGATGCTTTGGGCGACGACGTCCTGGACCGCTATGCTTCCTCGTTTGATCTTGACGAGTACCGGACTACATCTCGGGATGAATGGTTTGGCTCGATCTACTCCCGTATGGCAGTACCTGGATTCGTCGGTGATGACATGAAGGATATTTACCGTGTGGCTCAGCAAAACCACCCGTCTCTCGTTCCTCCGATCGATGTGGAGTGGCCTGCGGAGGCTTGGGAGGTCGCGCGGGTTAGCGCCACAAATGCCTCGTTGCGTGTGGAGCCGACCAGGGCGGCAGTTGAGATTATGCAGCTTCGGCGGAGCCAGCTCGTCGAGGTTCTCGGTAGCAAGTCCGGATGGTTTAAGGTCCGCCGCGACGGCGTCGCCGGATACATCGATCCCAGGCACGTGGAAGTACTCGAGATTCGGGAAGAGGACGCGGGCGCTACAGCTAGTGTGCAGTCTCCAACCGAGCTGTTCCTCCTTCCTTCTTTCAGGTCGAAGGTACTGGAGGAACTCGACGAGGGAAGCACTCTGACAGTTGTGCGGAGTCTCAAGCGTTTCTATTTCGTGCGCACTGTGGCCGGTACAACAGGCTGGGTTGCCATTGATTCGGTAGAGCTCGCCTAAAAGGGCGAGGCTCGGGACCCACCTAGAAGGGCAGGGTCCATCGAGAAGGGCGGGACCTACCAAAAACCCCGGCTGAGCCGCTTGAGATAGCGGGCTGAGCCGGGGTTACGTGTCACGTGTGTAGAGTTACTCGTCGAGCACTGCGTCCCATACGCGCTGCAGAGAGCCTGCAACAACCGCGTAATCTGTGGTGATCAGTGGATCAATGGAGACACCCTCAACGAGTGGGGTTCGAGCCCCCATGAAGGTTGGACGGAACACGATGGCCACGGCGCCCCACCGAAGTTCCGGGATTGTGCGGACTGCCTCGACGGCGAGCTCACTGGCATCAGCGCACAGCTCGCCGGGGAAATCTTTATCGGCAAGGACAGCCAATGGCTTGCTTGATGACGCGATAACCCAGCAGCGCGTGCCCTGAGGAAGTCCCTGAGCCATCCACCTGTGGCGGAACTTTTCCGGCCATGTATCGATGTCTTGATGAGAGGTGACGACCCGCGCGCCTCCCGATTCCCAGGGCCGCCTAACTCGTACGAGCTTGACCTCTCCACCCACTTCGTCAAAGAAGGCGTGTAGTTGTTCTCGGGAGGTCACCATGCGCCCGCGTGGGCGGAGAATCCCTCCACTGTAAAGCAGGCCCCGGACGATGGCGTGACGCTGTACGGAACGATGAACAATGTCCAAGTCCCGGGTTGTGGCGCAACCGCGCAACCACTCCACGCGACCGGACGGAGAAACTGCGCGGGTGGTTCCTTTTCCGAATTCTTCTAGTTCCCAGCCCTGATGGCGAAGCTGCGAATGGAAGACCGCTGGAAGACGGATGTGAGTGTCCTCGGCGCTCTCGGGAGGCAAGGGCTCCGGTGTAGCAAGAGGGGAGAGGAGATCGATAGAAGCGGTGGAAGGCTTGTGTGCGGTGCGCAGGCGTTCGTCGACCATGAGTGCGTCAATGGGTCGGGGCGCTCCAAAGTGAGGGTAGCGGGCGCCGCCGATACCGGCATCGGAGTTCACCTCGATGACCTGTGCGAGTCCGTCTGGCCCGATGAGTACGTCACAACCTCCCCAGGAGAGCCCGGGTATTGCGGCGACGGCGCGGGCGACAGTCTCCTTCACGCTCTCAGGAATGTCGCCGGAACACTCGTATGGATCGCCTCCACTGCTCAGTCCTCCGACATCACGGACGACGACGGCCTGATCAACCGGTAGTACGCTCTCCAACGTGAGATTGGAGCGCTTGAGGTGACGGCGTGTACGCAGATCCGTGGGGATGTATGTTCCCACGGTGCTGGGGTAGCGCTGCCTGTCAGTGTTCTTCGCCTCGATGAGCTCGGAGATTGTTGATGTGCCGTCTCCAACAACCCAGGGGAGAAGGCGCCTGACTACGCTGACACACGTCTCTTTGGTGGCAAAACAGCGGTAGTCGATAGCGTTGGCGATGTACCTTTCAGCCAAAACATCGCCAAACTGACTTGCCCGCTTGAACGCCGAAGTGATCTCTTTAGGACCGCGCAGGTTGACCGTTACTCCGCGACCCTTCATACCGAAACGTGGCTTGAGAACGATCGGCCCACCGAGTTCCTCACGGAAGTGAAGAGCTTCTTCGGCACTTGCAACAATGATGCCGTCCGGAGTGGGAACACCCGCCTGTTGTAATAGGGACTTGGTGAGGAATTTGTCAAAGATGATGCGGGCACCAACGTGTGATTCTGTACCTTTATGACCAAAGAAGAGGAAGCTGCGATTCTCAAATTGGGACACCGCGGCGTAGGTTCCGAACCATTCGGTTGAGGCCCCCTTGGCTTCGGCGGCTTGGGTGAGCATCAGGACACCCGGGCTGCGACCGTGGACATGATTCTCTTTGAGAAGCTTGAGAGCGTTCTCATCGTCGAACACGTTCGCGGAAGGCAAATGGTCGAGAACATCCACAGGTATGGGCTCCTTGGGTGCGATGGGTATCGAGGGATCGTCGTGAGGGCGCTCACTGTGAGGCGGTCTCACCATGGCTGACTCCCTTTGTGTGGTCTTAAGGTGCGGGAAATGTCCGAAAAGTATAGTTCATAAGGTCATTATGATCGAACTTATATAGTATGCCCTATTTGGCGGGGTATTGCCTCGTTGTTGGCGGGATGAAGTTGGTGAGATCATGCGGCCAATTGAAATCACAGGTTCCGTCTGAGAGCCGAACGAGGAAGCGGGCGGGAGTTGTACCCTGATTCGGACGACGCTGTGCTACCTGTTGCAGGCTGCTCTCTTCGGCCTTGCTGACCGGACCACCTTCTAGTGAAAGGCCAGCATAGGACCGGAATACTTGCCAGCCTTTGCAGATGTTGATGGTGCCGGCGGTGTAGGCGGAACGGACATTTTCCAGATGGCGACCGAACTCTGCATGATCATGGACCTTGATGGCAACGAGTGACTTCTCGGTGCCAAAAAAAGTGATCGCGCCCCGTTCCGTGGCAAAGATAATATCCATCGCCTCGTCGGTGTAGTAGGTATCGCCATAGAGAAAGCAGATGCCGTCGCAGAGTAACTCGGGAACGAACCGATCGAGTTCTATATCGTTGCGGAGAGGTGAATAACGAGTGGCTCCGGAGGATTCACAACGCGGGTCTGACGAAGAGATGATGATCTGAGCTCCCACATCTCGCTCGCCTACCTGACGGACGATGCGTTCGAGAAGAGTTTCGTTCCCCACTGATATGAGGTGCTTGGGAATTCCTAGGTACTCGTTCCACCGTATGCCCTGCCCGTTGGCCATGATGACGTAACGCCGGGCACCCGAGGGCGGGTTTGGAATCGTCACCGTATTAGCGTCCTTCGTCATCGAATCACCCTGTGCGCCCGATAGAAGTCACCTAACTCTCCGTTGCGTTGCGGGCCCCACAGCTGAATGATGTTGATGCCCGAGGACGTATTGGCCTCAATGATGCACGGCCCTTCACTCGTCAAGAGGATGTCCCACGCGATGAAGTGCATATAGGGGAAAGACTCTGCCAGTTCCAACGTATGGGCTACGACATTCTGCCAATCGGGAATCGATGCTCCTTCGATGGCTGCGCCGGAATTTGGATGGACCGGATAGGAGTCGAGTGAGCGCAACGAGCGTGCTTCGCTGAGAGTGCCTGTACGCAGATCAATCTGTGCAACCAACCCTCCCTGACTCCCGTTGTCCACCGGAATTGTGGCTTCGGTTCCGATACGAAGAACAGCGAAGAATGCCTTCCAGAGGCCGCTCTGCGGCTCTCGAAGGGTGATGAGCCTAATGGTATTGCTCGTCTAGGGATAGATCGCGGCAAGGGATGGATGCTGCTCAATAAACTCGGAAAAGAACCAGCCATCCTGACTGGTGAGGAGTTCGGCAAGCGCGTAGCGGTCAGTAGCCACGCTATCAACGAGGTACCCGTTTCCGTTGAATTCGATTCGGTGCACGCCGATGCCTTTGCCTGCCCCGATGGGCTTCATGAAGACTGAACCGTGTGTCTCCACCGTGCTGATGGCATCGGAGACATGTGCTAGCTTGCGTGAATCCGCGTAGGAGATGAAACGTCCCTTGTTCTTGATGAACAGGGTGGCGGGTACACGCGTGCGATCCTGGAGCATTTCCGCGCATACCACTTTGTTGTTGAGCATGGGATCGAACGGGGCATTGATCCAGCGTGAGCGGTACCAGTCGAATTCGGAGAGGTAGTCCGACGGCGAATTGTGCTTGAAGTCGTAGATGACATACTGATCAGGCACGAATCCACGTGGGATTGCAAGATGCAGGCGCCGCCAGAAGGGGATGCCGAAGTGATTGGGTGCGACGAGGATGCGCATGATAAAGAGATAGGTCAATTTGAGCTTCTTGACCAGAATCTTTACAAGGGGAGGCACAGCTTTCCCTTCTCGTAAATGGCATCAACAATAGCCTGGGTCGACCGGCCGACATTCTCGAACAGGTACTTGTCTCGGTACCTTTGATAGGCGGCTTCCGGATAGTCCCTATTCAGGGCTCGGACGAGACTGCGGGCCTCAAAGAACACCAACTCTGGGAACTCGGCGGGAAGGTCGAGATTGAGGCCATTTTGCTCCTGATAGACGTCATAGTCGTACAGGTAGTAGAAGGTCTTCACGCCCAACACTGCCGCCTCAACCGCAATAGCGGAATAATCTGTAATGACAAAGTCTGCAACTGTCAGTAGCTCCATCCCCGAGAACCCTCGGCATTCGAGAACACCCACTCTGTTGGACAGCAATGGTTGGTTTGAGTGTCCCTTAACGATGAGTTCGTACTTGTCCAGGTTCAGTGCCGAAACGAGGCGTTTGGCACGCAGACCAACGCCTCCTCCGCGTCGAAAGGTGGGAGCGTACAAAACAACGGGTTTCTCAGCCAGCTGCGGATATTTCTCAAAGATTCGGTCTCTGATTTGTTCGCGCTGATGCAGGAGGTAGTCCGCGCGGGGAAGCCCAAGGTTGAGGATCTTGTTAGCGTCGATACCGAAAGATGCCTGATAGGCGTTGTTCCAGGCTTGACCACCCGCGATGACATAGTCGTAGCCCTCGTGCATGTGCATGAGACGGGCAACATCCTTATTCCACCCCTGTGGCTTGCCTACCGTTTGTATACCTGAGGCTTTGATCTTCCCCATGGCATGCCACATCTGGAACACCGTGAGCTCTGGCTTGTGCTGGACAGCAGATACTGCGGGCCAGTACGACTCGAGAACCGCCACTCGTGACGTGGCGAGATGATAGAGACTCGATATCTGAGCGAAGGCAAAACGGAGTTTGGAGCGATATCCCTTCTCCATCCGTCGACAGACAAAAACAACCTCGATATCCGGATGGCGCCTTTGTAGCTCTTGGACAACTAGCTGGAAGTCAATCGAAGGAGAATTTGATTGCCGACTCAAAAAGACAATCTTGTTGGGATTGATAGAGAAGGCCGTTTTGAACACAAAATAAAAGACGCGCGCCAATACCTGGAACAACAGCGCTAGACGCTTCATTGGTGTAGACCCTCCCTTCTGCGGCGTGGCAAGTCTAATGGCTTGCGACGTGATTGTAGGTAGTTTGTCCGCATCTTCTTTCGAGCAAGTTTATGAAGAAGATACTCCGTTGTCTCGGGGGTGAGCCGTTCAATGCGCGGATAGTCCGGGAAACGGTTGATTTCTGGGATTTTTATGCCATCTTCAGTGATAGCGACGTCGAATCCAAAGTACTCCAACTGCTTGATGGAGCTGGCGATCTTGAGGACGTAATCTTTGACATCGTCCCAGTGAGGAAGTACACCTTCGATGAGAACGCCGGTGTCAGGGTGACGTGGTTGATCCCGCACCAGACCTTTCTGTAAGACCCGAGCATGGCCAAAATGGCCCGTCTCAAGATCGACGTCGGCGAACATTCCTCCCGAGGAAGTGTTATCCACAAAACCGGACGAGGAGGTGCCGATACGCAAGTATGCGTTCCCAATGTGGGGATTCACCCCGTCACGCTTGAAAACAATTAATCGAAGCGTGTTGACCGAGTGGGGATATATGCGAGCAATCTCCGGGTGGGGTGAAATGAACTCGGTGACGAGATAACGATTCTTCGGATCCGTCAGAATAGAGAAGATCTCCTGCCGGGAGGCAGGAGAGTCATTGAGGAAATAGCCGCCGTCGCGGAAGTCTAAACGAAAGAAACCGTCTCCATGGGAGCCCTCCTCAGGCTTGAGAGCCAGGGTTCCTAGTTGGCGAGCCAGGTGAAGAACATCGTCGGCCGATGTGCCAAGGCCCTCGGGACAATCCATCATGGGAATGAAGGTGTTCTCGTCACCGCGCCCGTCGGTGTAGTAATAGTAGGCGGGGAGACACTCGCTGAAGTCGGCGGCAACGTACTTGATGGAGATTTTGTCCTCCAGCCAGTACTTGTACTTGTTGTTGATGTGGCGCAGCCAGCGATACTCCAGGTCGGAGATGTAATTTTCCCAGTTGTCCTTGGTGATCCCATACTGGGGAATGCGATAGGACAAGAAGCCATGTCTATAGGCCCAGAGCTTCTCCTGCGTGGAGATGCCGTTGGGCTCGCGGAAGTCGCGGACCATATCTCCAATCCAGCGTACGGCCTGATAGCGCACTAATCCGGCCGGATACATCGCCTGGGCGAACTGACGGCGGATCCAGAGCTTGGCATTGTGGAACCATTTTCGGACACGCGTTGGAATGTCCCGTGACTGGCGGTACTTGAGGGTGAAACGATCGTGGATGAAGGCCGTCGTCGTCGTTGAAAAAGAATGGGGACCGCAGTACTCGAGATACTCGGGGGCGGGTGAAATGTAGGTGATGCGGAGGCCGTCGTTGTTCACGACGAGACGGAACTCCAGAAACTCCAACTGCGGAGCGAAACGGCACAGGGAAGCGAGCGACGTGGTGATCTCGGCCCAGGCGTCGATAGTCCCGGCGACTGGTTCACCCGGCTCGCCAGCAAAATCGTCCAGATCGCTTTGATCCACCCGGAAGTGTCCGGTCAACGGATCGATGGGAATGAGGCGAGGGGGGCCAGAATCTTGGGGCGATTCGACGGCGACGAACGCGTCACCGACCTGCGGCGAGATCCCGGACGAGTTGAGCATGAGGATGCGAATGTCACCCGAAAAGTGGGGAAACAGCTGGGACAGCTGGGTGTCGGACCCGGCGGTTTCCAGCAGCACCCATGGCTGATGCTCCACCTCCTGGAGGAGATACGCGTGCAGTTCGGACTTGGAGTGGAGTTGTCCGTCAACGAGTAGGGAGTCCCCGTCGTGGGAAATTGGTAGGTCGACGGCGGACTCGAACGCCGACGTACGAAGCCTGAGTTCCCGATCCTTCTGTTGTGTAGGGGATGGCGTAGCTTCGAGGGTACGCAGAAACGCCACGACACCGGTGATTGAGGGCTCAAACTGCTGAGCTGCCGCTGAGATCGGAATGACCAGGAGGTCGCCGTCGCGCAGCAGAAAATGGTAATGAACCGGTTCGAAGATCTCAGCAAAAGGGGAGAAAACGGTGAGCGCCGAGATGCGGTCCCTGACCCATTTCCCATACTTACCGTTCAACGGCTGAACGAATGCATAGTCACGTGCTGACACGAAAGACGAGCGATTGGCCTCGGTGATCTGGAAGCGCTCGACCGTTTCCGGGAGAAACCCCCAGCGCCGGGCCCGCCGCCGTTCGCGTGGTGAATAGTTCGTACTTGCCGCACTATGTTCAACCCACCACCGTGCGCCCCTCCCGGAGAACCCGCGGGCGCGCAACTGGAACATCTTGAGGCGGAGGAGAAATGCACGAAGGGAGCCTGAACCCGGCTGGTTCGTGCCGAAAGCGGCCATTTAGTGGCCCTTGGTGAACTCAATGGCCACGGGACGATAGCTAGAAATAACCTCGTCGAGCATCTGTGAAGCCAGTTCAGTCTTGCCTTGTGATTGGGCCTTCGCCCAATCGTCGTAAATTTTTGTGATATCGGCGGTGGGGCCGTCCGCAATCACTTGGCCGTGATGCATCCACACAACGCGCGTGCAGATCTTGCGAATGGAGCGCTGCGAATGAGAAACGAGGAAGATGGATCCAGAGGCTTCGAGCATCTCTTCCATCATCCTGTTGGCGCGGGCTGCGAAAGTCCGATCACCGGTGCCGAGGGCTTCGTCAATGAGGAGGATCTCCGGCCTGCACGCAGTATTGATGGCGAAGAGAAGACGGGTGCGCATTCCAGCAGAGTAGGTGTTCATCGGGCGATGGATGGCCTTGCCAATACCTGCCAACTCGATGATCCGCGGCTCTGCCTCGGCGAGCTCCTGCGGCGACATTCCCATCGCCAGCCCACCAATGCGAATATTCTGAAGGCCCGAAATCGTAGGAATAACGGCGGCGGCGACCGCTTGAAGTTGAGGCTGAGAGCGAGTGAGAACCACCCCGGTGGTTGGTGATTCAACTCCGGCAATCGTCCGTAACACGGTGGACTTGCCAGCTCCGTTGACTCCAATCAGTCCTACCGATTCACCGCTGTAGACCACGAGGCTGACGTCCTTAACGGCGTGAACCCGCTGCTTCCTACCACCGGGGATCATCCGGTCAAGCGCGCGCGTGAACTGGTTGCGATGCGGCGTGACGCCACGATCAATCTTGCTGGTGTATGTGACACTTACGCGGTCGAGCACCACGGCCGGTTCACCCAACTTGGGGACTCGTGCGGGTTTGATGTTCTTTGCCGGGGCCGGGATCTTGGCCTTCGGTTGAGTAGGGTTGGCCCGAGTGGGGACTGAAGCCTGAGCCGAGGCAGCTTGAGCCGGGGCAGAAGCCTGAGTGCTTGACCCCGCTGAATCCGCGCGATGTTTGCCACCGGCCTGCCTGGGAGCTGCTTTGCCCAGGGGAGCCTTGTTGGGAGTCGCGGAAGAAGGAGTGGACGCCTGAGATGGCTCCGCGACGCGGGGAGCGTTCAACAACGGATGGTCAGCCGGCTCAATGTTGTCAGCTGTCACATCTGACCTAGGTTCAGTTTGCTTCACCGTATCGATCCTCCCGTGACCAGAAAAGAATGAAGCCGAGGGCTGTGAAAAGGAATGCCCAGCCAGCCATATAGATCCAGGTGTCCCATGACGGAACTGTTTGATAGATGAGGAGGTCGCGGCTCATGCTCAAATACACGTAGGCGGGGTTGACTTCCATGATCGTCTTGACCGTTGGCAAGGGATCAAACATTTGGATACTGAAGAAGATGCCAGAGACGTAGAACCAGAAGCGTCCGATCAGCGGCCAGATGTACTTCATGTGGGGTACCAGCGATGTGACAAAGCTGGTGAAGAGTACAAGTCCAAAGACAAACAGGAAGCCGAAAAAGACGACAATGGGTGCCAGGAGCCAATGCCACGTGGGCGTTACGTGCGGGGGAACGATCAATAGGAAGACGATCGTCGCGACGAATACGGGGATGAAGTCGAGGAACTGCCGGATAGTCCATGAGAGAACGATGGACGCCCGAGGGAAAGCAAACGAGCGGATGAGGTTCTGCCATGCTCGCGTGTTCATGACCCCGCTCCCGGTCGTCAGGGAGGTGCGCAGGACACCGAAGAAGTTCAGTCCCACAACAAGGTAGGCGGGAAAGTTCTCGATACCTCGGCTGGTTTGCAGCAGCATTCCAAAGACGAGGTAGTAAACCATCGCGTTAAGAAAGGGGCTGAGAACCAACCAGACCAGGCTCCAGCTGGAGGAGCGCATGGACCGTTTTGACCTGCCGCGGGCATCGCTCATGATGAAGTAGCGGCGCTGCCATAGGCGTTGAGTGTAGTCAACGAGGGGTGGTCGGTGAGAGACAGGTGTGAGATGCGAGGTGGAGACCGGGATCCGGTTCGAACTCGATGTGGTGGCAGACGCCGGATCCGCCCACTCGCCCAGATCTGATGGGTGAGAGGGAAGTGCCTTAGGATTCTTGGGCATGCCAGTCCTCGAATTCTTGGAACGACTTACCACGCGATTAGATCCCTTGTTCCTCGAGAAGTGCGTCGTTATTGATCATTGGTTCGAAACCTCAGTGTTATCAAGATGCGTCACGAGGAGGCTTCTGTACAGTTGGGCACCCCTCACAACATCCCTCGAATATATTCAGAAAAATAGTGTACCGGCTCGTTCGTAAGTGGGTGTGTGGGAATCCCCTCAACAATATGACATATCCTTTTCTATGGCACTGCATGACGGAATGCAAGTGAGTTGACGGAATGAGAGTGGGTACTTGCGCTGGATATCACGGAGATTGTCAGTCCTAACCTTCAGTAGGGGGATGTTCTAGATTTGTCTCCAAGGTAGGGTGGATCTCGTGAGGTTAGAGCGAGTTTTTGTGCCGGTGCTTGTCCTTCTTTTGTGTGGACTTCTGGCTTTCCTTACCTTCTGGCGTGTCGACAACTTTGGTGCCAAGGGTAGGTGGAGCGAGTTTGTCGAGAGTTCACCGGCCGTCATTAAGGACGCTAGTGCGCGGGTTGAGACCGTGTCCAGCTTTATTAAAGAGGCCACTGAGGCAGGGTTCAAACCTGAGGACATCAATGACCTCAAGGAGAGCGCTGACGAGGTCGATGTGCTCACGCGCAAGCTCAGCCCTGTCCTGGATTTCCTCACGGAAATCGATGAAAGCGGGAGTGATATGGATATTCTCGCCGCAGTCAGTAAACAGTCGTCCACGGTCCAGATCGAGATTCCCGCTGATTTCAAAGCACAGCACGAAAGATTGCGGAGTGTTCGGCTGAAGCTCCAGGCAAAGTCGGATGCCCTTCTGGAGCAGGTCAATGGACTCCTTTTGGAGTTCTCCGGTGAAAGAAAACGTCTGGATACCGGATGGACTGATGCGCGGACGCAACTGAACCAGACCATGGATGAAGCGCAAGAGGTCTTGGATCTTTCGTATCTCTACATCCTTGATAGTGAGCGAAATAGAGCGAGTCTTGAAAGCGCTATGGGGCGGGCACAGACACTCCTTGATGCTGTGAAGTCACGGCCGGCTGTTTTCTCCGAGGCCGATGCACAGATCGCCTCGTACAAGACGGCTGTGCAGAAAGTAAGTGACGCCGCAGATGCTCTCTATGCGGAGATGGTGGAGATCGATAACCGGCCCGTCATCATTGAGCCGGAACCCGAGCCCGAGCCAGTTCCGGTTGAAGAAGAGGATCCAGATCTTCTGGAGGAGGAGCCCTCGCCGTCGCCAACACAGCCGCCGGTGGTTGTCGAACCTTCACCGACACCCACCACCGGAGGCGGAGGCACCGGTGGTGGAGATACAGAAGAGCCCGTCGACCCAGATCCCAATCCGAATCCCGACCCAGATCCGGAACCCGAACCTGAACCGAGGGCCACTGTCCCTCCCGTTGAGCCGGTGGATCCCATCACTGGTCAAAGGATCTAGAATGACGCACCATGCGGAACGGACAAGGAGAAACGAGTGGAGCATGATGTTGAGCAGCCCGAAGGAAATGCGGCGGCAACAATGAATCAGGCTGAGCCCAAGAAGAAGCGCAGCCCCGCGAAGGTGGCGCTCATTGTTATCTCGTCTCTCCTGGGACTGCTGCTTGTTGCGGGAGTTGTCATCGGGCTCCTTGTGAACAATATGTTCAGCTCCATGAAGAGCTTTGGCGACCCGTTTTCCGAGATTTCCGATAGGCCCACACGCGCTCAGCCAGCGGAGGGTGAGAACGGTACGGGTGAGCAGCCCGTTAACGTCCTCATCATGGGTTCTGATTCTCGGGTTT
>RRZU013606282.1_pt1 | contig 12285 bp, 11 predicted proteins | sample 2165561 | NCBI WGS metagenome assembly RRZU01 (sample SAMN10456909, study PRJNA506462) | wastewater metagenome | isolation source: wastewater sludge | place: USA: Moscow, Idaho | reverse complement strand
GTTGGTTTCGATTCCGGCTGCTGCAAGGTTGAGTTCCGCCGTGGCGGGTTTTCTGCCTGTGGAGATAAGGATGGCGTCTCCGCTGACAAAGCGTTCTTCGCCTGCGGTTTTGTAACGTATGACTGTGCCTGAATCGGTATCCATGATGGAATCGACTTGTACGCCAAATTCAATTTTGACGCCCGATGCATCAATGGCGTCTTTTATGCATTTCGCTACGTCTTCGTCTTCATTGGGCATGAATTCTGTAAGGTCCTGGAGTACGGTGACTTCTGAGCCGAATCTTTTGTAGAAAGAGGCAAATTCCAAACCGATATTGCCGCCGCCGATGACTATCAGGTGCTTGGGCAGCTCTTCCAAATCAAGCATTCCCTCGCTGGTGTATATGCAGCGGCTTTCTTTCAGTCCGCTGATTGCCGGAATAAAGGGAGTGGAGCCGGTATCGATGATGATTTTATCCGCCGATATCTGCGCAGTGAAGTCTTTGCCTGTAACTTCAAGCTCCGATGCGGAGATAAATTTCGCCGTTCCGTTGTAGAGAGTAGCATTTGGGTTATTGTTGAGCATGGCAAACATTTTGCCGAGAATCATTTCTCTGAGCTTTTTCTTCGCCTGCACAGCTTCTTTATAAAACTGGGATTTCTCCTCAAAGGTTTTAAATCCCTTAATCTCAGCGATTTCAGATTTGTTGACAAGGAATTTTGTCGGCACACAGCCTACGTTAGGACAGGCACCGCCATACATTTTATCTGACTTCTCCACCATCGCCACTTTCTTGCCCTGAGCTGCGAATTCTGTCGCCAGAGTTTTGCCGCCTTTTCCAAAACCGATGATAATAACATCAAACTTTTCCATATTTTATATCCTCTCTTTCGGCTGTATGATAATTTATATTTATTTTAAATTAGCTATTGTAATGTCTATAATCCTTTAATACAAAATTAAAGTCAAGGGCAGAAAAAGCAGATACAATAAATTTTACGCCATAATACGGAAGTCTCTATGAGTACTTTTTTCGTAAAGAGAGCACCCACTGCGGCATCAGGCAAGCACTGCAATAATCGATTAGTTCCGCGACAATTTCATTGTGCAGCAGCACCCTGACGAGTAGGCTCTTGCTGTATTGACTACAATATTTCATTGACTATTTATCATGTTAAAACTATAATCCGAATCAATTTATTGGCAGAGGATTATTTACAGTAAACATTATTTTGAGTCGGGAGTGTATATTGTGGATATAAAAGAGATGGATATAAAGAAAAAGCGTGTGATGGTCTATTTTATCGAGGCAGCGCGTGAGGTGTTGAGCTCCTGCGGCGTCGATGGTATAACCATCCGTAAGATAGCCGGGATGGCCGGGTACAACAGTGCCACCCTGTATAACTATTTTGATGATTTGCAGCATCTGGTGCTGTTTGCCTCGATATCATATTTAAGAGAATATGTCTCAGCTTTGAGCAATAACCTTCGCCCATGCAAGAACGCCAAGGAACGTTATCGGATGGTTTACGTCACGTTTGACTATTTTTCCTTCCGCTCCCCGGAAATTTTTTATAATATGTTCTTCGGCAGCCAAAAAGCAAAACTAACAGACATTATCACCGTCTATTATGACCTCTTTCCCGATGAAATCAAAAACCATACTGATGCAGTAAGGGGTATGTTGACACAGGGAAATATGTATTTAAGGGACAAGCCCCTGGTTACCGAGCTGGCAAAAGAGGGTTTTATCAAAGATGATCGTGTGACTTATCTTTATGAAATCATGCCGCGCGTTCATCAGAGCTATCTGCATGAGATGCTTGATAAGAATTTGTCATTAGATCCCGACGCCCAGCACAGAAAGTTTATTGACGTCTTCGATTATCTTGTCAAAACCGCCGAGTAACCTGCTATTTTTATTTTTTATTAACCATCCAAACACCCATCGTTATTAAACAGCCGCCGATGAAGAGCCAGAGGGTGAAGTGTTCGCATAGGAGAAAATAGGCTATTAAAGCTCCGACAAAAGGCTGTAAAAATTGAAAGACGACTATTTTGGAAACAGGCAGCACGGATAGCCCATGAAACCAGAAGAAGTATGAGACAGCAGATGAGCCTGCCCCAAGAAAGAATAGCGATATCCAAGTCTGCGGCGAGAATGCTACGGCGCAAGAGATGTCACAGCGCAAGATGATGATGTGTATAGTGGAAGCCGCCATCGCAAAGAACATTTCCCAAAAGATTACAAAAGCGTAGTCGAGCTTTTCACTGATGAATTTGCGTGACATTACCAGAAAAGCTGACCAGTTGAGAGCGGAGAAAAGTATCAGGCCGTCGCCAACAGTGACAGCTCCTCCATTTGGTCCGATGCTGTTTTTGGCTGTTCCCAAGAGTAAAACAACGGTGACGCCTACAGCGGCAAGAAACAGGCCTGCGACAGCGAAGAGAGACATTTTTTCTTTGAGGAAAACCATTCCCAAGATAGCCACAAAGGCCGGACTGCAAATGATAATCCAGTTGGCAGTAGCCGCACTGGCTGTTTTCATTGCATAGCTCTGTAGTACAAGGACGAGAAACAGCCCCTGGAAACCCATTAGGCAAAGCGGCGCAATTTCGTTTTTTTGTGGAAGGCGAAAAGTTTCTCGCAGCTTGGCGCCTATAAAAAGTATGGGAACGCAAATTATCATTCTAAACCACACAACCACCGCCGGATGCGCCTCCTGCACCGCCACTTTCATCGCGGCAAAGCTGCCCGCCCAGATGGCTACGCAGATTAGGACCAACGTATAGTCAAGGATGTTTGCCTCTTTTGGTAGTTTGTTACCCACCGCCATGGTATCATCTTCTTCTTGCGCAAAATTTATACGGGCGCGCCCGTAAGAGACACGCCCGCAAATAGTGCTGTCTGTGTTTTATTTCAGCGACATGAAAAGGGCATAGGCCTCGTCTGCGGAAGCACCGTGGTGAACAACGGCACGTACCGCGCGCAGCATCGCCGCGGGGTTTTCCGCCTGGAAAATGTTGCGTCCCATGTCCACTCCGGCAGCTCCCTCGTCAATGGCTTTGCGGGCCATGAGCAGAGCCTCGCGCTCAGGGAGTTTTTTGCCTCCGGCGATGACGATAGGCACGGGGCAGGCTGCGGTGACTTCTTCAAACCCTTCGCAGTAGTAGGTCTTGATGATGTGCGCTCCAAGCTCAGCGAGTATTCTGGTGGCAAGCTGGAAGTATCTTTTGGTGCGCTCCATCTCTTTGCCTACGGCGGTAACTCCCATCACGGGAATGCCGTAACGCGAGCCCGCGTCTACCATCGTGGTGAGGTTTTTAAAGCTGCCGACTTCGTTTTTTGAGCCGACAAAGGTCTGCACCACAATGCATGAGGCGTTGAGACGGATGGCGTCTTCCACGTCCACGCCTATGTGTCCGTAGCTGAGGTCTTCGTGCAATACTGAGGTGTCGGTGGTGCAGCGCAGAGCTATAGCCTTGTTGAAGGTGGGCGGCACACAGGTGCGGATAGCACCTCTGGTGGCCATCAGCACATCGGCGTATTCCGCAAGCGGCGGAATTGCCAAATCCAGGCGCTCAAGCCCCGCTGTCGGACCCATGATGTAGCCGTGGTCAAAAGCCAACATGACTGTTTTGCCGCTTTGGGGATTGAATATGCGGCTGAGTCTGTCTTTCATGCCCCAATCAAGGTGTTCCGCTCCTTTGAGGAAATAGCCTTTGGAATCCGCCGGCTTGTCAAGAGCGTAGTTTTTCGCCAGGATGTTTCCCTCTTTGTCTGCCATTATTCCGCCTCCTGCGCACTTTGAGCAAAGGCCTTAAATATTATCGAGACAGAGACCGACCCTGGGTCGGGAATGCCGATAGCCCTCTCTCCCAAATTTTTGGCGCGGCCAAAGTGAGCCACATAATCTTTGGTTTTCATGCAGCCTTCGTGAGCAGCAAGGCGGGCGGCTTCAAGGGCATCGGCAATGTCGCAGCCTTCAAAGGCGTCAAAAGCAGCCACAGCAGGCGTCAGTGAGTCCACCAGGGTTTTCGCGCCAAGCGGAGCTTTGGAAAATTTCAGCAGGCGCGCTTCACCGCTTTTGAAGGCTTCGCTAAGTTCGTCTTTTGAGAGCTGCTCCATTCCTTCTGCCACAGCACGGGACATTCCCGAAAAGAGCGAGCCGAAAAGCGGCACTGTGGCACCTCCGCCCATGTTCAGCACCGACATGCCAATTTCAGAGAGCAGTGTCTTAAAATCGTTGCCGCTGTAGGCTTCCGCCGTGCCACTGATTTTGTTCATGACTTTGACCATTGTCGTGCCATGGTCGCCGTCGCCTATCTGTGAATCAAGTTCCGTCAGCTCGTCTTTCGCCGCTTCGATGTTGAACGCGGCTTTGGCAAGCATTTTTTTAAATTGCGCGATGCTTAATTTTTCCATTACCGCACCGTGTAATAGGGCGTGTCGCAGGGAGCTTTCCAGTAGTCAAGCATTTCATCGTCCATGCGCGCGATGAAGAGCTGGAAGCCCGCCGCTTCCTGAACGGTGAGAATTTCTCCCACCATCTGCGCAGCGACTGTTATGCCTCTTTCTTTGAGGAATTCCACGCAATCTTTGAAGACAATCAGCTGTTCCATCAGTGTAGTGGCTCCTGAGCCATTGACAACCAGCATGACTTTTTCTCCCGATTTGAGGGCAAGGTCTTTGATGAGAGCGTCGGTCATTATCGCTGCCGTCTCTCCCGCGGTCTTCATCTTCATACGGCCGCCGCCGCCTTCACCATGCTGTCCCATGCCTATTTCCATGTCATCCTCACCAAAAGAAGAGATTTCCGCTCCGTTAGCAGGGTGAGTAGCACCCCTAGCCGCTACGGCTATTGTCGCCATGTTATCCGCAAATTTCTGTGCTACAACACGGACTTCTTCCAGGCTTTTTCCCGCAGCGGCGGCTCCTCCGGCAATCTTCGCCAGAGGCACGCAGCCAACAAGTCCGCGGCGGTTGCCTCCGTCTTCACGCGGCGCATTGGAGACGTCTTCCTGTGTGGTAACTCTGGCCACTTTCAAGCCGGCGTCTTCTGCCATCTCCATGGTCATTTCCGCAGTCATCATGTCCCCTGCATGGTTGAGGACAATAAAAAGTGCGCCTTTGTCTACCTGAGCCATTTTCAGAGCTTCAAAGCAAGGTGAGGGTCCGGGGGCGGCAAATATGTCACCGACGACGGAGATGTCGAACATTCCCTCTCCGACAAAGCCGCTGAGAGCAGGCTCATGTCCCGCACCGCCGAGCGTTACGATGTGAACTCTGTCTGAGCATAGCATTTTTTTATTGACAACAAGGTTGTTTTCTTTGATTTCAATTTTGTTAGGATAAGCGAGAGCAAGACCTTTAAGTAGTTCCTGGGTTAGTGTTTCCTGGTTATTAATGAATTTTTTCATTACCATGGTAAACCAGCTCCTTCGTTTATACTGTCAGTTTGCGCCGTTTAGCAGCACTCCATCAGTTCAAAAAGCACCCCATCGCGCCAAGCAAAGGCAATTTTGGTATGTTCGTCTATCTCTGTAATCGGCAGGACAATCTTTTCACACTGTGCCAGTTCAGCAGCGAGGTCTTCGACCTTATAGGCTACATGAGGATAGTTTTTGAGGTCTTCAGGCATCTGTGAGTCAGGTTCAAAGCGGAGGCACTCATACTGATAGGGGTGGTCTTTGGGATCCGTAAGGAATAATTTCATTTCCGGAGAGTATGTTTCATTGGTCTGAGGTTTTGTTACCGGTACTCCGAGATGCAGATACTGCGCCATAACAATATTCCCCCTTATGTTTTGTATTACTGTATATATTTTATCACTGCGTTAGGAGCTGCACAATGTGAGCCGCACATAAAATAAAGAGGAGCGATGCTTTATGCAACGCTCCCCTTATTTTAACAAATAAATATTTTTTAAAGCTTGAGAATGTTTATGTTACGGTCTGATCTTTTTGTAGAAGACTGCCTTGCCGTTCTTCGCTTCAAGGATGAATCCGTCCTTGTCCTTGGGATCGTGGAAGTTGTCCATGGTCAAAGTAGCGTGCATGAGCTTAAGGTTCTTTGTTGATTCAAGAGCCGCGCGCACTTTCACAGGATCGTCGCTCTTAGCGCGTTCGATAGCGTCTTTGAGCCAGTAAACGCAGTCATATGCCATAACAGCGTTCATGAATTCCTGGCACTCTGTTCCGGCCTGCTTCTTATATTTTGCGAAGAAATCCTTAAGTGCGGGGTCTTCCTTAGCAACGTGGCTGATCCAGAAGGTGTTCTTCATAGCCTCTTTGCCGGCGATTTCCCACATGAAGTCTCCATAGCCGTCACCGCCGATGATGGGCTGGTTCATGCCCATTTCACGAGCCTGTTTGACTGCCAAGGGAAGGCACTTGCCCATTGTCGGGAATACGAGAACATCGGGGTTTGCCTGTTTGATTTTTGTAAGCTGGGCGCGGAAGTCAACGTCTTCACCGCGGTGACCTTCGTCTGCTACAACCTTACCGCCGTATGCGGTGAAGTTCTTTGTGAAGAATTCGCGGAGACCGTGCGAATAGTCGCTGGAAACGTCATAGAGGAGTCCGGCCTTTTTCACTTTGAGGTCTTTGGCGGCGAATACTGCAAGCATCTTACCCTGATATGGGTCAAGGAAGCATATGCGGAAATTATAGGGTCTTACTTTGCCTTTTTCATCTTTTGTCACGTTGGGGTTTGTCGGAAGTGTTCCAAGGTGAGGAACTTTGCTTGAGTTAAATACGGGGGCTGCTGCGATGCAGAGACCTGATCCGCTCGGCCCTATTACAGCACAAACCTTGTCCTGCTGAGAGAGACGACGGGCTGCATTGACCATATCTTCGTTACGGGTACGGCAGTCATACATGATGACCTCAACCTTCTTACCCATGATACCGCCCTTTGCGTTAATTTCTTTTACAGCCATTTTAACTGCTTCAACTTCAGCAACGCCGTAGGCTGCAAAGTCACCGGTAACAGTAGCAATTTCACCGATTTTGATAGTATTGCCCGCAAATACAGGGGTCGCCAACAACATAACCGCAAGAAGTGCAAAACCGAAAAATCTGCGCATCCTAAAACCTCCTAATATTTTTTGCCAACATTCGCTGGCATTTGTACGATATCATATTTTACCTAATATTGGATAGGTATTTTACGCAAAAGAGATGCAATATTGAATCTCTTTTTGATGTTACCTATTTTTTTGCAGCCGGTTCTCAATAGAATTTCATTTTATTAAATAAAATTTTCTCTTTCATTTGTTAATTAATTGTTTGTTATTAAAGCTTAAATTTGTTTGTCAATTTTATGCATATTTATATGTTATCTGTTTTAAAAGTTAATGATTCGTCCGTATATTTCTTTATATAATCTTCATCTCAGTTATTTATTATTTTAAATCGCTTAATTCCATAAAAACAAAAAGCGACCGCATTTTCATCCGGTCACTTTTAGGTTCGTATAGCTGTCAGCAAAATTATCCGGCAAAAGATCCGCCGCAGTTCTCTTAGCACTGGGAAAGTAGTACCGTTTCACAGTAATATTCCCGTTAAACCGCAAAAATCAGCCGTGCAGATGCGGCATAAGCGGGCTATATGTTCAGCATCTTGCGTATCTCTTCCAGACCTCTAAATGTCTCTCTCAGCGGAGCTGCGAGAAGTTTCTGTCTTTGCGCAAATATTTTTGCATAAACAGCTCTGTTTTTGGGATCTGGTTCAAAGCGTCCACGGAAAGTGACCCATTCCTTCATTGTGTCTTTGAGGTTGTCAATGTCGCCTACGCCATAGGCGGCGACAGCCACATCGGCCATTAAGCCTCCCTCGCTGCGGGTGGGGATGTTATATGCGCCGCCCAAGATGTCCGCTTTTATCTGCGTCCAAAGAGGGCTTTTGCTGCCGCCCTCCGTACCGATTATTTCCTCAAGCATCATACCGCACTCTCTGTATATCTGTATCATTTGCGCATATTCAAAGGCGATGGATTCAAGAATAGAACGCCACATAGCCGCTCTGTCGCTGGAGCCGAAGAGCCCCAGGAAGGCACCGCATGCCCCTGGGAGGTCAGGTCCCGCTCCCTGGAGGTAGGGACAGAATAATATTCCCTTTGAACCGGCCGGGACTTCTCCCGCCAATCTGTCCATTTCGGAATAGAAAGAGGGGTCTCCGGCTCTGTTTGCCACGTTGTCGCGAAACCATCTCAGTGATAGTCCCCCGGCTCGGATCATGCTCCAGTAGAAGTATGAGTTTTCCAGTGTGCCGGTAGCAAGCATCATCCCAGGAGCACGGGAAATTTTTTCTATCATCCCCGGCACTGCCACGGCAAAAATTGAGGCTGTTCCGGCGACATCTGTACTCTGCCCCGGCTCGAGGAGCCCGGAGGCCATCGCCGACTGCATCGTATCACCGGCTCCGGCGACGATTGGAATCCCTGATGGAAGTCCCATGGACTGCGCCTCCTCGGGGCATAAATAACCTACTACATCCCAGGGTTTGACTATGCGAGGAAGAATCTCCATGGGAATGCCTAGCGCCTTCATTTGTTTTTCCGACCAATCGCGTTTGACGGCATCGTAACCAATAAGCCATCCCGACATTGTCGCCCAGTCAAGAAAAGCTTTGTCCGCAGTCAGTCCGGCAAGGGTTCCCAGTACAAAGGGACCGTTGTTGACGACTTTTACCGCTCTTTCTTTAAACCCAGTGTAGTGGTTTAGAAACCAGCGCAATATCATCGGCGGCATGAATTCGTCAACGATGATGTTGCCGCTCTCTTCCAACCATACCGGCTTAACATTGAATTTCACCCATTCCGCTTCGCTCCGCGCCCTGTTATCAAGGTAGGGGACGAATGGGGTGACTGGATGCCAATTTTCATCAATGCCCACTATGCCGCAAATGATGCCGCTTGCGGATATACCCCGGATCTCGTGGGGATTTATTCCCGATTTTTGCAGGCACTCACGCACTCCTTCGCGCACTGCCTGAACAAAACCGAGAGGATCCATTTCAGCCCACCCCGGCTGTGGGTAAGATATTTTATTTTCTCTGTACGCTTCAGCCATCCTCGTGGAGTCTATTCTGTAGATAGCCGTTTTTGTCCCCATCGTCCCGCAGTCAAAACCAATGTAATACTTAGCCAAAATGTTGCCTCCCCATTTTTTAAAATATCCCCGTCAAAAAAGAGCCATCTCCCAACTATAAATAGTTGAAAAACGGCCCCTTAAGTATTTAACTTAGTAAAACCAGCTTAGTCTTCCCTGGGACGCAGAAGAGTTTTCATGTTGATTTCCGTCCAATCCTGCGACTCTGGTACTTTCACCCACAGTTCGTAAGACTCGGGAACAACCACCAACTGATAGAGGGTATTTTCCGTGGTTGCGCCAAGATCCTCTATGCGGGTATCCATAATCTTTTTCATGGTTTTGGCGTCGATTGTTCCTTTAAAGTGTTTCGCCAGTGTAAGCAGGTTCTGTCTTCTGGTTCTTGTCATCCAGTTGGCTTTGTCTTCAGGCCGCGGCAGTCCCCAGGAAAATTCCGTAAAGTGGTTGCTGAGAACAGTCAAACCCTGGCGCGAATGCGACTCACGGCGTTTTATTTCGAAAACAGGCCATTCATAACAGCGGGCGGTCTGCCCGTCGGCAACACCAACGATGTAGGCGAAGTTGGATTTTGTCGTCTGAAAGAAGCTCTCTATTTCATCAAGAGAGGCGCCGTCCAACAAAAACTCAAAAAGTTTCGCCACAGAGGGGACGCGGCTGTCGTACCAGAGAGCACCTCCCGAAGGCATACCATTGTTAAGCTCTAGAAAAATCCCCTTTTCGTTCATTCCATTTACCGCGTATATTTCTCCGGCATATCCGATAGTTGCCGTGGCAAGAGAACCGTCAGCGGGGTGGTACTCCGCAAGGACAAGATCGCTGCTGAATTCTTTAAGCCAAGGCAGGTAATCATAGTTACGTCCGTAAACGAGAGTATCGGCCGCATAATCGCCCCATGCAGCGATACCGGTACACATCGGCTGATTAAGGCTGCCCATTGCCATAAGCTCCAGCGCATTTACCAGCTGAATTTGTTCAAGAGAAAGCCCCGACGTCTCCGCTATTCCCCGAAATAATTCTTTAAATCTGAAGGGGAAATTAGTATAGAACTTCTGTGCGGTATTTTTCATTTCATCGGAATCCATGCCGCATTCATCGATAAGCTTGCGCTGTATTCCTCTTTCGTAAAGATCCCTGAGCTCGGCGGACATGAGGCCACCGTATTGGCGCCCCATCTCCCTCCATGTTCCCTGCAGGTCAATGAGACTGATGACGCCATTCTTAGTTTTTGTGCCTTTTTCAAAGGATTGCATACTTCGACCTCCCGCCATCGGCTTTATTGAGTTATTATACACTTGTATATAGTTAATTATCCCCGTAGTCTGGAGTGTTTTTCATGGAAATGGAAAATTTTAGTGAAATAATATTAAAAGAAATCTCGGAGAACGAGGAAGCTCTGCGCCATTACATCACGCTGCTATCAGCAGCGAATGAAGTAGCCAGACTCACCGGCCCCTCTGATGAAGAATTGTTATGGAATGACCACTTGCTGGACTGCGCCTCAGCTTTACCGCTTCTGCCAACAGAGGGTAAGATAATCGACGTGGGCACAGGAGGAGGTCTGCCCGGTATTGTTTGGGCAATATGCCGCCCTCAGCTCAAAGTAACACTGCTGGACAGCATAACAAGAAAGTGCGCCCTTGTTGAGAAAATGGTCTTGGCTTTGGGGCTGAATAATGTTACTGTTGTTTGCTCCCGCTCTGAGGACTATGCTAAAGAACATCGGGAAAAGTTTCATGTGGCAACTGCAAGAGCGGTTTGCGCATCGGGTATTTTAGCTGAATATCTTGCGCCCTTTGTGCGCCTCAAGGGACGTGCCGTCTGCTTTAAAGGGCCTAAAGTCACGGAAGAGATTGAGGCTGTGGGGAATAAATGGAGGGAGCTCGGTTTTTCCTCTCCGCGCCTCACACCCTACACTTTAGGAGATATAAAGAGATATTTTCTTATTTGGGATAAAATCGCACAGACACCGCTCGGTATTCCGCGGCGCCCCGGTATGGCGGAAAAATTTCCTTGGTATACAATAAAAAAAGCAGCACCTAAGCCTAAACACCGCTAAGACAGCCGCAGCTTAAAGAAGGGTCGTGCAGAAGTGAGTAAAGACAAAAGAGAGATCACCAGCTCAATTACGCACCTTGTAGGTGCTGTTTTAGCGATAATAGGCACTATCAGCCTCTTGATTCACTCCATACCCAAGGGTGAAACAGCAAGGAACGCCGCTAGCCTGGTATTCGGCATCAGCATGATAGTGCTCTATTCTGCAAGCGCTTCATACCACTGGATAGATGAAGCAAAAGAGCGAATAAAATTAATGATGCGACGCATTGACCATATGGCAATATTTGTGCTGATAGCCGGGACATACACGCCTCTTTGCGTTCTTGCACTCGACAAGCCGGCGGGCTGGATTTTACTTATCGTCGCTTGGAGCGTTGCTTTTTTAGGTTTCCTAATGAAAATCTTTTGGATGAATGCTCCGCAGTGGATATCCTCAGGGCTCTATGTGGGCATGGGCTGGATGTCTGTCTTTGAGATAAAGTCTCTTTCCTCTGCATTGCCGCCGCAAGGGTTGTTTTGGCTAGCAGCCGGAGGAATAATTTACACTATTGGTGCTTTTATTTACGGTCTGGAAAAACCGCGGCTTAACATTTCATGGTTTGGTTCTCACGAGCTTTTCCACCTTTTTGTCATCGCAGGCACCGCCTGTCACTACATTATGGTCTACAGATACGTGGCATAATAAATTAAAAGAGGAGCCGTTCACAGTGAACGGCTCCTCTTTTTAAACGGCTACTTCATGCCCATTGACGGTAACGATGGAAGTTTCAGCTCGGGAGTCGGACCAACTACTTCCTTGGTAAAATCCAACTCTAAGTCAAACAGAGCCTGAGTTATGCGCATTTGTGTAATGTTATCTGTTTCATAAGATATAGAGAAACGCCGATAGCCAAATTTCTCAGCAAAAAAGGAGATGTTCGACTTTTGCCTGCCGGAAAAATGCTGGAAGGTCTTTTGCAGTGAGGCCAAGAACAAAGGCTCATTAAAAAAAGGATCTTCACTTACCAATGCAACAACCTTACACTCATCAAGAAGCACTCCATCGCTCCAGATTCCACAAAGAGTCAACCCCGCTTTTAGACCGGTGAACCTGCCAATTAGCGGAAGCAGAGCATGTTCGATAAACTCCGAATAG
>RRZU012484031.1_pt1 | contig 12285 bp, 23 predicted proteins | sample 2165561 | NCBI WGS metagenome assembly RRZU01 (sample SAMN10456909, study PRJNA506462) | wastewater metagenome | isolation source: wastewater sludge | place: USA: Moscow, Idaho | reverse complement strand
TGTCGTGCTTGCATCGGTCAAGTTGGAAATACCGAATACGGCAGTGAGAAGTTAGGTAAAGCTGGCCGCTCAAGGTGGAAAGGTATTCGACCATCAGTCAGAGGCGTTGCCATGAATCCTGTAGACCATCCAATGGGTGGTGGTGAAGGCAAAAGTTCCGGTGGGCGCCATCCTTGTAGCCCTTGGGGTATTCCGACCAAGGGATACAAAACAAGGAAACCAAAAACTTCTGATAAAGATATCGTAAATAAGCGTAAATAATGCCGGAGTGACGACAAATGGCTCGATCGATAAAAAAAGGCCCCTTCGTTGATGATCATCTGATGAGAAAGGTCCTACAAGCTCAGGAAACCGGGTCTCGGAAGGTTATTAAAACATGGTCAAGGCGTTCAGATATCTTGCCCGAGATGGTCGGCATTACTTTCGCTGTCCATAATGGAAACAAGTTTATTCCTGTATATGTCACTGAAAATATGGTTGGCCATAAGTTGGGAGAATTTTCACCAACGAGAACCTATTACGGTCACGCTTCTGATAAAAAAGGCCGGTAAGCAATTAGAGATCTTTCGTGAGATCTTGAGGAGTTAATTCGATGGAAACAAAGGCCGTCGCGAAATATATACGCATATCACCACAGAAAGCACGCCTGGTCGCAGATGTCATACGTGGCATGAAGGCAGATACAGCCGTAACGACGTTACGCTTTATGCCGAAAAAAGCTGCTCGAATTTTACGGAAGGTTCTTGAGTCAGCAGTAGCTAATGCTGATCAAAGGGATTCTGTTGATGTGGATACTTTGTATGTTAAAGAAGTAACAATTGATGGAGGACCTATGCTCAAACGATTTAGTCCACGGGCACAGGGACGGGCCACTCGCATTTTAAAACGTACGAGCCATATTACAGTGGTCGTAGACGAAGCATAATCACTAAATAGTATACTGAGAAGAATAGCTTAGGAACGGAGGATATCTTGGGTCAAAAAGTAAATCCCATTGGGTTACGAATTAACATTACTCGTTCTTGGGAATCAATCTGGTATGCAGACAAGGATTACGCCAGCAATCTGCACCAAGACCAATTAATTCGAAAATTTTTGAAGCAAAGACTTTATCATGCCGGGGTCTCAAGAATTGTTATTGAGCGTACTGGTGAAAAAGTTAAAGTCAAGCTCTTTACGGCTCGTCCTGGCATTGTTATTGGAAAGAAAGGTGCCGAAATTGAAGGACTAAAAAAAGAGTTGGAACAAAAGTTTCAACGAAATTGCTTCATAGATATCCAAGAAGTTAGACGTCCTGAGGCAGATGCCCAACTTGTTGCCGAAAACATTGCCACGCAACTTGAACGGCGCATCGCTTTTCGACGAGCTATGAAGAAATCGATCAACTCAGCCCTCCGTTTTGGCGTGCTCGGAATAAAAATCTCTTGTTCAGGCCGGTTGGGTGGAGCTGAAATGTCTCGAACCGAGTGGTTTAAGGAAGGTCGAGTTCCTTTGCACACACTTCGGGCGGACATCGACTACGGTACCGCTGAAGCCAAAACCACATATGGGATTATCGGTGTAAAAGTTTGGATATTTAAAGGTGAGATTCTGGCAGAGGGAGTAAATTCAGCCGAATCTTCATTATAACCTATCTTATCCCCCGGTAATACATAGAGGAGTAAATTGAGATGTTAAGTCCACGGAAAGTCAAACATAGAAAACAGCATAAAGGTAGAATGGATGGTGGCTCGTATCGTGGTGCAGAACTTGCGTACGGCGACTTCGCCCTCAAAGCTGTAGGCTGTGGTCGTATGACTGCACAGCAAATAGAGGCTGCACGTATTGCTATTAATCGGAAGGTAAAGCGTGGTGGTAAGTTATGGATTCGAATCTTTCCAGATAAGTCTATAACAAAAAAGCCTGCTGAGACACGTATGGGTAAAGGTAAAGGTGTCCCGGAATATTGGGTAGCTACAATTCGTCCTGGCAGAATCCTTTATGAATTGAAGGGAATACCTGAAGATCTCGCTCTTGAGGCATTACGGCTTGCTAGTTTTAAACTTCCTTTTCCGACAACTGTTATTAGTAAGAGAACAAGTATATGAAAGCAAAAGACCTTAGAGGGTTAACAGTTGAGGAGTTGCTGAATAAGGAAACCGAAACTAAAGATGACCTGTTTAAATTGCGATTTAAACACGGCATTCGTCGGTTGGAAAATCCGGCCAAGCTCAACCAGCTGCGTAAAGACATTGCTCGAATCCAAACTATTCGGGCAGAAAAACAAACAAAAGCTACACTGTAATGCTGATAACTTTAGACTTGGGTAAGACTATGAGCGAACATGTTAAAAAAACGCGACAAGGCTTTGTTGTCAGTAACAAAATGGATAAGAGTGTTGTTGTACTTGTAGAAAGGAAAATTCCGCATAAGCTTTACGGGAAATATATAAGGCAACAAGTGAGATATATGGCTCATGATTCATCGAACCAATGTCAAATTGGTGATTTGGTGATTATCGAAGAATGCCGCCCTCTTTCTAAAAGCAAAAGATGGTTAGTTCGTAGCATTGTTGAAAGAGCCGTTTAATTTCTTCTATTATCCTATAGAAAAATACCAATCGAGATAGATTTTCAGGTGAGGTCATGATCCAAACTGAAACCGTTTTGAATGTAGCCGATAACTCGGGCGCAAAAAAAGTTTTATGTATTCGAGTGCTTGGTGGAACCAGGAAACGTTATGCCCGTATAGGCGATATTATTGTTGTTACGGTGAAAGAGGCTATCCCCCATGCAAAGGTTAAAAAAGGTGATGTTCTCAATGCCGTGGTAGTTCGTACAGTGAAAGCCATAAAGCGTCCTGAAGATACATTGGTTCAGTTTGACGAGAATGCTGCCGTTTTGCTATCGAACAATGGCGAACCTATTGGTACACGTATTTTTGGACCGATAGCTCGTGAACTTCGTGGCCTGGGTTTTATGAAGATTATTTCACTGGCACCTGAAGTACTATAAAATTCTCTTATGACCATTGTAGGGGGCATGATTATGCGACAAGGCCAGTGCAAATTGCGGGTTAATGATAAAGTTGAAGTAATTGCGGGTAAGGATAAAGGTCGTGTAGGAAAAATTTTATCTATCGATCACCACAGCAATAAAGTTATTGTTGAACGAATCAATATCGTCAAAAAACATCAAAAGCCTGTGGATGCTTCTCAAGCCGGACAAATAATTGAGAAAGAAGCTGGAATCAATATTTCCAACGTGATGTTAGTTTGCCCAGAGTGCGCAGAGACTGTCCGTATTGGCAAACAAATACTTGATGATGGCTCAAAAGTCCGAGTTTGTAAGAAATGTAATGCAACGATATTAGTTGCCAAATGACGGCATCTTTAGTGACGGAGTAAGTAATGGGTACGTTAAAAGAGCAGTACGATTCTGAGATAAAGCCAGCACTGCAGAAGCAATTAGGTATCGATAACGTAATGGATATTCCGCGTATCGAGAAAATAGTACTCAATATGGGCTTAGGTGAGGCAGTACAAAACCCAAAAATTGTTGATAAAGCATCTGAAGAGTTGAGCTTTATAGCCGGACAAAAGGCCGTTGTTACACGTGCAAAGAAGTCGATTGCCACCTTCAAGCTTCGCGAAGGTATGCCCATTGGTACGCGTGTTACTTTGCGTAAAGATCGTATGTATGATTTTTTATCGAAATTGATAAATATTGCTTTACCACGTGTACGCGATTTCAAAGGTGTATCTTTTAAAGGATTTGATGGCCGTGGTAATTTTTCAATGGGTATTACCGAACATATTATCTTTCCAGAAATCGACTACGATAAAATAGATCAAATTCGCGGATTGAATGTTACCATTGTAACGTCATCAAAAACAGATGAAGGTGCTAGAGCGCTTCTTGAAGCTATTGGCATACCTTTCAGAAAAAAATAATTCATCTCAAACCTGATTTGTATAGCATAGTATTCTAGGAGGAATCTGTGGCCAAAAAATCGCTAATAGCCAAAGCTCAACGTACGCCCAAATTTGAAGTGCGTCGTTACAATCGATGCCCACTTTGTGGACGTGCACGTGCATATTACCGTAAATTTGGAATATGCAGATTATGTTTCCGAAAGTTGGCATCTCAAGGTGAGATTACTGGCGTAACCAAATCGAGTTGGTAATAAATTGATTATAGACACTTTTTTTAAGAGGATTTTTCAATGTCGATGAGTGACCCGTTGGCAGATATGCTGACAAGAATTAGGAATGCTACTAAATCGCGTTTCAATTCCGTAGAGATGCCACAGTCTAAACTTAAGGTCAGCGTAGCCCAAGTGCTCCAGAGCGAAGGCTATATTACTGGCTACGAAGTTATTGAAAATGGTCCACAAGGCACTCTTAAACTTATTCTCAAATATGGACCAAACTTGGAAAAGGTGATTACCGGTATTCGACGAATCAGTAAACCTGGACATCGTCAATACAAGCGTAGCGATCATATCCCCAAGGTTATGAGTGGTCTTGGTATAAGTATTCTCACGACATCCAAAGGTGTTATTACTGACAATGAAGCACGTCGCCTGAATGTTGGTGGCGAGTTGCTTTGCGAAGTGTGGTAATATATACCACACTTACCTATAGGAGATTTTCATGTCTAGAATTGGAAAGTTGCCTATCACCATTCCAGCAGGTGTAAAGGTTGAAGTTCAAGGAACTCATATTAAAGTTTTAGGAAAGAAAGGGTCACTTGAACGAAACATAAGACCTGAAATTGAAATACAACAAGACGATTCGACAATTAATTGTACTCCAAAGGGAACAAGCAAAAAAGTTCTGGCTTTTTGGGGTATGACAAGATCATTGCTACACAATATGGTTGTTGGTGTCGATCAAGGCTTTTCAAAAAAACTCATGGTCGAGGGCGTTGGTTATCGCGCTAATGTCACAGGCAACACACTCACACTAAATGTCGGCTATTCGAGTGCTGTTGATTTTCATTTACCTGATGGTATCACTGCTACCGTAGATAAAGATAACTCAATAACCCTTCAAGGAATTGATAAAGAACTTGTCGGGCTCATCGCTGCTCAAATCCGCGCAGTACGAAAACCTGAACCCTATAAAGGTAAAGGCATTCGGTACTTTGATGAGCACATTGTAAGAAAAGTCGGCAAAGCCGGCGGAAAAAAATAAAATTGATTAACTTTCCTATCTGACCATGGCCAAAACAAATTCAAAAGTCACAGCTAGAAGCAAGCGTATACAACGTATTCGTATCAAGATAAGTGGCACACAAGAGAGACCACGGTTGCGTGTTTTCAGGAGTAATCGCCATATCTATGCCCAAATTATTGACGATACGAACAGATCCACTTTACTAGCAATGTCAACGGATGATAAAAACTTTGACGCTGGTGAATCCTCGAGTAAATGTGATCAAGCAAAAAAAGTTGGATTACTGCTCGCAGAAAAAGCCAAAGCTGAGGGTATTAATCAAGTTGTATTTGATCGAGGTGGCTACCTGTATCACGGGCGTGTTAAAGCTCTCTCTGACGGAGCCCGAGAGGGTGGTCTCGAGTTTTAACTTTACTAGAACTATATGAATTTCAAATATTAATAAGCGGGGGTGTTTCTTGGCTGACTTTAAAAGAGCTAAAGAGGGCATTCAGGACGAGCTCATCGAAAAGATTGTGTATATCAATCGGGTGGCCAAAGTCGTGAAAGGTGGGCGTCGATTTAGTTTTAGCGCTATTGTTGTCGTTGGTGATGGAAATGGCCGGGTCGGATATGGTCTAGGGAAGGCTAATCAGGTACCTGAAGCTATCAGAAAAGGTGTCGAGCAGGCAAGGAAGGACATGCAAATCGTCGCTTTAACCGACGTTTCCATTCCCCATGACATTACCGGTAATTTTAAATCTGGTAGTGTTATGCTAAAGCCAGCCTCCGATGGTACTGGCGTAATTGCCGGTGGCGCTGTTCGCGCTGTTCTTGAAGCTGCTGGTGTGCAAAATATTTTGACTAAATGCTTAGGTAGCAACAATCCACATAATCTTGTCAAAGCTACTATGGATGGTCTACGGAAACTGAGAAGCGCAGAGCACATAGCTCGCCTTCGTGGTAAATCCGTATCTGCTATACTGGGTTAATTATTCCAAGGTATATTATTATGGATAAAACAGTTACATACACCCAAATCAAAAGTTGCATTGGTTCGCCAAAATCGATTCGCGCAACTTTAACAGGTCTTGGATTAACTAAATTGTATAAAACTGTAACTCGTAATGACACCCCCGAATTACGAGGCATGTTACATAAAGTTCAGCATCTCTTGAAGGTGGAGGATTAAACGTGCTCAAACTCAATACTCTCTCTCCTTGTGAAGGTGCTCGTAAAGATAGGAAACGAGTAGGCCGTGGTCCAGGAAGTGGTCATGGAAAAACAGCATCAAAGGGCCACAAAGGGGCTCGCGCACGATCTGGATATAGCTTGCGGGCAGGATTTGAAGGCGGTCAAATGCCTCTGCACCGACGCTTGCCAAAACGTGGTTTCACAAACATTTTTAAAAAAGAATATGTAATCGTAACTTTAGACGATCTCAATCTATTTGAAAATGGATCAACAGTTGATTTGAATGCCTTGATTGAGGCAGGGATTGCTCGTCACGAATGCCTCATCAAAATCCTCGCAAATGGGGAATTGACTAAATCACTTACAGTGCAAGTTGATAAGATTAGTCAAGGAGCTAGGTCAAAAATCGAAGCAGCTGGTGGGACTGTAAAGGATTAAGCTATGGCTGGTCTCTTCAGTGCAGCAAATATTCCGGAATTGCGTAAGAGAGTGATTTTCACTCTCTTTATGCTTTTAGTTTATCGGATGGGAGTTCAGATACCAACCCCTGGTATCAACGGTGAGGCATTATCAGCTTTTTTTGCGAAGAATGCGAGTACACTTTTCGGAATGTTTAATATGTTTTCCGGCGGTGCGTTGGAGAATTTTTCGATCTTCGCATTAGGCATTATGCCTTATATCTCAGCTTCTATCATTATACAATTACTGACTGTTGTAGTTCCACAACTGGAGGCTCTATCAAAAGAAGGGGAGTCTGGGCGAAGAAAAATTACACGTTATACCCGTTATGGAACAGTAGTGCTTGCAACTATACAGGGATTTTTTATTGCTTCAGGATTAGAAGGCATGACTAGCCCTAATGGTATAGCGGTGGTCATCGATCCAGGGTTGCAATTCAAGCTATTAACTGTCCTTACGCTTACATCCGGTACCGCATTCATCATGTGGCTCGGCGAGCAAATGACTGAGCGGGGTATAGGAAACGGCATTTCACTAATTATCTTCTCAGGTATAGTTGCCCGTATGCCTAGTGCTGTTGGTAACACAATAGCTTTAATAAAATCTGGTGAACTATCTTTGATTTTTGTACCAGTAATAGTGGTAATGATGTTTTTGGTGGTCGCCTTTATCATCTTCATTGAAACATCACAAAGACGTATTCCAATACAATACGCAAAACGTGTTGTGGGACGTAGAGTTTATGGTGGGCAATCATCTCATCTGCCACTTAAAATTAATGTTTCTGGCGTCATTCCCCCAATTTTCGCTTCTTCTATCATGATGTTTCCTGCAACCATTGGTTCTTTTGTCCAGGTTGATTGGGTTCAGCAGCTTTCAGCAGCCTTCTCGCCAGGAACTGTTTATTACTATTCCTTGTATATTGGAATGATAGTGTTTTTTTGTTTCTTTTATGCAGCGGTCTCCTTTAAAGCTGATGATGTCTCAGAAAATCTTAAGAAGAATGGTGGATTTGTGCCTGGTATAAGGCCTGGCAAAAAAACATCAGAATTTCTTGATTTCGTACTTACACGATTAACAGTGATTGGTGCATTGTATCTCGGTGCAGTATGCGTGATGCCTACTCTTCTTATTAGCAAGCTAAATGTGCCATTTTATTTCGGCGGAACAGCATTGTTGATTGTTGTTGGTGTTGCAATTGATACTATCTCTCAAATTGAATCGCACATGATCATGAAAAATTACGATGGATTTATAAAATCTGGACGTAATCGTGGACGGTTTTGAATAGTACGGTGAGCAGCCATGAAAAATCAATCTCTTTAAAATCTCACGATGAAATAGAGATTTTATATCAGGCCAACCAAATAGTCGCTGCTGTTTTATCTTTACTTCGTTCACAGATACGTGAAGGTGTAAGTACTTTTAGTCTTGATAAATCAGCCGAAGAATTTTGTCGAGATCATGGAGCTATACCTGCCTTTAAAGGGTATAAAGGCTTTCCTGCAAGTCTATGCACCTCTGTTAACGAAGAGGTGGTTCACGGGATCCCATCGCGACATAGAATCCTGAAAAATGGCGATATAATCTCACTTGATTTTGGCACCTTTTATAAGGGGTTTTATGGAGATGCTGCGATTACTGTTCCTGTCGGTGATGTAAAGCCAGCGGTTCTATCCCTTCTCAAAGTGACTGAAAAAGCATTGCTTGATGGAATAAATAAGGCCGTGGTCGGTAATCGGATTGTTGATATCTCTCGTGCGATACAGGCTACATGCGATGAGCATCATTATTCAGTTGTACGCCAGTTCGTTGGCCATGGAATTGGAACCCAGCTTCATGAGCCTCCTGAGGTGCCAAATTATGTGCAGAGACAGTCCTCTCCGCGAATTATGGAGGGGATGGTTCTGGCAATTGAGCCAATGGTTAATCTAGGCGTGTCGAAAGTCAAGATTTTACGGGACCAATGGACGGTAGTTACTGCTGATAAGCAACCTTCTGCACACTTTGAGCATTCTGTTGCCATTTTGAAGGAAGGGCCACGGATACTGAGTCTCCATCCCTCTAAAAATATTAAATATTAATCGATTATTGAGATTAAGTAGAAAAAACTTGATTTTTACCCGCTTTCTCGATATATAATCTAAATTTTCTGCTCGCTTTTCTTGGGATATATTTATTGTATGGGCAAAGAAGACGCCATAGAAGTTGAAGGCACTATTGTAGAACCACTACCCAATGCAATGTTCCAGGTCGAACTTGACAATGGGCATAAGGTACTTGCGCATATTTCAGGAAAAATGCGTATGCATTATATAAAGATTCTTCCGGGTGACCGAGTGACTGTAGAATTGTCACCCTATGACCTTTCGCGTGGGAGAGTTACCTTTCGCGCAAAGGGTGGGAAGGGGAAAAAATCGTAGAGCACTGAGGTGTATTATGAAAGTACGTTCATCTGTAAAAAAAATTTGTTCTGAATGTAAAATATTAAAACGTAAGGGTGTTGTCAGGGTTTCTTGTGTCGTAAAAAAACATAAGCAACGCCAGGGATAATCACAACGTTCACGATTGAGCAAGATTCTGATAAAGGAGCACGAATTTGGCACGTATAGCAGGTGTGGACTTGCCACGCAACAAACACATGGATCGAGCTTTGACTTATATCTACGGCATAGGCTTAACAACTGCCCGCCAAATTCTCGATAAGGTGGACCTCCCTTATCAAATGAGTAGTGATGATGTGAGTGGCGATGATGTAAATCGCATTCGTATCGTCATTGAGAATGATTATACAGTTGAAGGCGATAAAAGACGTGATGTATCCATGGACATTAAGCGTCTCATGGATCTTGGATGCTATCGTGGTCGTCGACACCGAAAGGGGCTACCCGTGAGAGGACAACGAACAAAAACCAACGCCAGGACCAGGAAGGGTCCACGACGTGGAGCCGCTGTTCGTAAAAAATAATATCTCGTATCGCACGGAACAGAATTAAGAGGAACTGGTAATCCACATGGCAAAAGCAGGCAAGGTCAATACAAAGGTAAAGAAAAAGGATAAGAAGAACGTCCCAGAGGGTATCGTTTTTATTTATTCGACATTTAATAACACGGTTGTAACTATTTCTGATCGACAGGGTAACACCCTGTCCTGGTCCAGTGCCGGTGTTCTTGGATTTAAAGGGTCCAGAAAGTCAACCCCTTTTGCAGCTCAAAATGCCCTCAGTGATGCAGTGGCAAAAGCTAAAGAGCATGGGCTTCGCAAAGTTGAAGTAAGAGTGAAGGGACCCGGTCCCGGACGTGAAGCAGCCCTACGCGCTCTGACAACTGTCGATCTTGATGTGAGTCGCATTGTTGATGTTACACCGTTACCTCACAACGGTTGTAAACCACCTAAAAGAAGACGCGTTTAAGACATTTCTTATCTTTTTATCGTGTCGTGACTTCATCGGATAATACTTGGAGGTAAAAGTTGGCTAGATATACGGGTGCATCCTGCAGATTATGCAGGCGAGAAAATTTAAAACTGTTTTTGAAGGGAGATCGCTGTTACTCAGATAAATGTGCATTTGAGCGACGTTCATTTGCTCCCGGTCAGCATGGTCAAAATAAATTTAAAAAAGTATCAGACTACGCTGTTCAGTTACGTGAAAAACAAAAAGTAAAACAGATGTACGGCATGCTAGAAGCTCAGTTCCGTCGTTATTTTGAGCGGGCAGAAAGAGCTAAAGGGGTTACTGGTGAGATTTTGTTGATCATGCTAGAGAGGCGTTTAGATAACGCACTTTACCGAAGCGGCTTCTCAAGCTCACGTGACCAAGCACGACAAATGGTTCTACACAATCTTTTCTCTGTTAATGGGAATAAAGTTAACATTCCATCTTATCAAATCAAGATCGGTGACGTTATTACCCTCCGCGAGAAACATCAGAAAAATGATGTGATTGTTGATAACCTTGAGGGTGCTGTCCGCCGTGGACTGCCGAGCTGGCTCGAGCTAGACCAAACAAAATTCCAGTGTGTTGTGAAAGCATTGCCAAATCGCGAAGAAATAACGATGCCCATTCAGGAACAACTGATTGTTGAGTTGTATTCCAAATAACTTTTATCGTTAGGTATTGCATGGCACAGGAAATTCGGGACGATAATCCCTTTTATAAAAACTGGCATAGCCTGATATCTCCCGATAAATTGGAGGTTGATGAGGGATCGTTGTCGAGCAGATATGGTAAATTTGTTTGCCAACCCCTTGAGCGTGGATTTGCCACGACCATTGGCAACTCATTGCGTCGTATCATGCTCTCCTCTATCAGAGGAGCAGCTATTACAAGTGTTCGACTTAATGATGCTCTTCATGAATTCACTACTATAAACGGTGTTCATGAAGATGTTGCTGAAACAATTTTAAACCTGAAACAGGTACGACTAAAACTTAATGGCCCTGAATCACGAACTGTTGTTATAGAAAAACAGGGACCTGGCAAAGTTTTTGCTAGCGACATAAATGGTGGTGCTTATGTTGAGGTTATGAATCCTGACCTGCATATCTGCACTTTAACCAGCGATATCACCTTTCGTGCGGAACTGGATGTCCACTGGGGAAAAGGATATGTTGCTGCTGAACATAATAAGAAAGAAGGACAAGCAATTGGGGTCATCCCAATCGACTCCTCCTTTTCCCCCATTATTCGAGTTCAATATGTTGTTAGTCAAGCCCGTGTTGGGCAGCAAACCGATTTTGATCGACTCACCATTGAAATAGAGACTGATGGAAGTGTCGAGCCCCAAAATGCACTGGCCTACGCAGCAAAAATTCTCAAAGAGCAAATGACAATCTTCATTAATTTTAATGAAGAAATTGCACGAGCTCCTGAAAATTCTAGTGACGATGATGAAGGCAAAGCGTACCCGCCTTTTCTCGATAAAAATGTAGAAGATCTTGAATTGTCGGTGCGATCAGCAAATTGTCTGAAAAATGCACAGATTCAGTATATTGGGCAACTGGTGAATAAGACAGATGCCGAGATGCTGAAAACCAAAAATTTTGGACGTAAGTCTTTGAATGAAATCAAGGCGCTTCTCTCCGAGCACAACCTGACTTTAGGTATGAAATACGATGGTTGGGTAGCTCCGGACAAGAGAGAAGAGAAACTTGACGAATAAATCAGAACTACGTCGTGAGTAACTACTGAGCGATATAAGGAATAGACCATGAGACATAGAAAAGCAGGTCGTAAGCTTGGCCGCACCTCATCCCACCGTGATGCCATGTTACGTAATATGGTGACATCGTTGCTTGAGCAGGAACGTATAGTCACCACCGTTCCGAAGGCCAAAGAAGCCCGCCGAGTCGCTGAACAGATGATCACTCTCGGAAAGCGTGGTGATATGCACGCTCGTCGACAGGCTCTTTCCTACATTCGTTCCAAAGCCATTGTGGCAAAACTCTTTGATGAACTGAGCAGTCAATATGCCGAGCGTCAGGGAGGATATAC
>RRZU012397869.1_pt1 | contig 12285 bp, 12 predicted proteins | sample 2165561 | NCBI WGS metagenome assembly RRZU01 (sample SAMN10456909, study PRJNA506462) | wastewater metagenome | isolation source: wastewater sludge | place: USA: Moscow, Idaho | reverse complement strand
TCTAGGTACGGATTTAGCGTAGGGTTAATAGTTATATTTTCCATACCTAAATTATACTAGAAAAGGTCCAAGCATTTGCCTGGACCTTTTCATTTGTCTTCTATTCAAAGCTGTTTATTCGTTACAGCCTCTTTTTACATATATTACCCTACTACAATATTTAACAACTTATTCGGTACATAAATGACTTTACGTACTGATTTACCTTCAAGATGAGATTGAATGAGTTCAATCGCATTATCTTGAAGGTCTTCTTGTTTAGCATTAAATGGTACAACCATCTTAGAACGAATCTTTCCATTGACTTGAATAACAAGTTCAACTTCATCTTCCACAAGATACTTTTCTTCATAGACAGGCCATGGTTCGTAACTGATTCCTTCTTTACCCGTCATGATTGTCCACAATTCTTCACCCGTATGTGGAGCGAAAGTTGAGAACATTTGGATGAAACCTAAAGCATATGGACGATAAATCGTTTCTGCTTTATAACATTCATTCACGAAAATCATCATTTGAGAAACAGCGGTATTGAAGTTAAGTGTCGTGATATCACTCGTAACTTTCTTAACGGTATAGTGATAGACCTTATCTAATGAATGATTGTTTTCATCACTGAATTTTCCTACTTCAGTGAATAAACGAATGACACGATCAATCCATTTACGTGTTCCATCTAATCCATTGCTTGACCAAGGAAGAGCTGCTTCAAGAGGTCCCATAAACATTTCATAGACACGAAGTGCATCTGCACCATGCGTTACTAAGATATCATCTGGGTTAATAACATTCCCTCTTGATTTACTCATTTTTTCACCATTCTCACCTAAGATCATGCCTTGGTGGAAAAGCTTAGCAAATGGTTCTTTGGTCGGAACGGCACCGATATCATAAAGTACCTTGTGCCAGAAACGAGCGTAGAGTAAGTGAAGAACCGCATGTTCCGCACCACCCACATATAAATCAACTGGTAACCAGTGTTCTAAGAGTTCTGGGGCCGCAATCGCTTCTTTATTCTTAGGATCGAGATAACGTAAGTAGTACCAACAACTACCTGCCCATTGAGGCATGGTATTGGTTTCACGTTTACCTTTCACCCCATCAATCTCAACATCCAACCAAGAACCTGCATTGGATAATGGACTTTCACCTGTATTCGATGGTTTATAGTTATCGACTGCAGGTAGTTCAAGTGGTAACTCACTAATATCAACTGTACGTTTTGTGCCATCTTCCATCAAGATAATAGGAATTGGTTCTCCCCAATAACGTTGACGTGAGAACAACCAGTCACGAAGTTTATAGGTAACTTTTGCCTCTCCACACTTGTGTTCAACCAACCATTCATTCATGGTTCTTAATCCATCTTCTTTATTTAATCCATTGAGGAAATCACTGTTAATGTGAGCGCCATCCGCTGTATAGGCTTCAACACTCACATCTCCCCCTTCTAGAACTGGAATAATATCAAGATTGAATTTCTTCGCAAAAGCATAGTCACGTTCATCATGAGCAGGAACTGCCATGATTGCGCCAGTCCCATAGCTTGCGAGTACATAGTCCGCAATCCAAATTGGAACTTTCTTATGATTGACTGGGTTAATTGCATATGCACCGGTAAATACACCTGTTTTATCTTTATTTAATTCTGTACGTTGTAAATCAGACTTTGTAGCACAGGCTTGTACATAGGCTTCTACATCCGCTTTTTGTGCATCTGTTGTGATCTGTGATACGAAAGGATGTTCAGGCGCAAGGACACAGTAAGTCGCACCAAATAAGGTGTCACTACGTGTTGTGAATACAGTGAATTCTAAATCATGTTGGTCAACTTTAAACACAACATTTGCCCCTACGGATTTACCAATCCAGTTGATTTGCATTTCTTTTGTACTTTGAGGCCATTCAACTAAATCTAGATCTTCCAATAAGCGTTCTGCATATTCTGTAATCTTTAAGACCCATTGGCGCATTGGCACACGATACACTGGGAAATTACCACGTTCTGATTTACCATCAATGACTTCTTCATTCGCTAAAACCGTTCCAAGTTCTGGACACCAGTTAACCGGAATTTCATCGACATACGCTAAACCCTTATTGTAGAGTTGAATGAAAATCCATTGAGTCCATTTATAGTATTCTGGATCCGTTGTGGATAGTTCTTTACTCCAGTCATAGGATAAGCCCAATGACTTAATTTGTTTCTTAAAGGTTTCAATATTCTTCTTCGTAAAATCAGCAGGATGATTCCCTGTATTTAAAGCGTATTGTTCCGCTGGTAAGCCAAATGCATCCCATCCCATTGGATGTAAGACATTATAGCCTTGCATACGTTTCATACGACAGATAATATCCGTTGCGGTATATCCTTCTGGATGTCCTACATGTAATCCACTTCCACTTGGATATGGAAACATATCTAAGACGTAAGCTTTTGGTTTATTAAAATCCCATACATCTGTTTTGAATGTTTCATTCTTTTCCCAGAAGTCTTGCCACTTCTTTTCAATAATCTGATGTTCTTTCATTTTTCCTCCTAAAATAAAAAAAGGTCCCATAAGGACGAGTTCTCTCTCGCGGTACCACCTTGTTTTATGCCGAAGCATACACTTAATCCGATAACGGGGGCCCGTAAAAGTTTTTGACTCTTATGCTCAAAACCGAGTTCAGATTTCACCTTGTCTGTGTTGCATCCTCCCACAGATTTCTACTTACCAGTTTCATCTTACTACTGTTTATCTTCGCTACTTATAAAGTATAACGAATGCATATCTAAAATGCAAGTACGTGCTAGACCCCGTTAATCGTTTAATCAACCATAATGATTAGTATCTACGAATTGTGCGATTTGGATCAATAACATTCACTAGATTGGAACTTAAAGCAAACTTATTACATAAGTAATTCTTAAACTCCTCTTGTTTTAAGTAGGTTTGACCTTGTAAACCTGAACCACTGGTACCATAAACATCAAACTGTCCAACTTCACTTAAATCCATCGGTTGAACTTTTCCAATCGCTTCATCTTTTAATTGGATAATGTAACGATAAGTGACTCTTTCATCATGCGAAATATTCTTCTTATTCCTAAAATAATCAATGATTGGCTTACTAAAGAAAATACTTGGTATTCCAAAAATAAGTATGAAAAGTATAAACATATCCATATTACAAATCCCCCGTATCCCCATATGTTAGTCAATTCTGACGTTATGGAATTTCTACTATTCTATAAAATATTATTTGTGAATAATTTAGTTTACTATTTATTCTATTTTTATATTAACTTGTACTTCATATAAATACAAGTATTCACTTATTGGTCTGTGCTACAATACGACTATGAACACATTTATTTATTCCAATGACAACAAGCGTTACCACACATTTAATTATGCGAGTCGTAAACGCTATAACACTAAAGTATTTAAAGTAGGACTCAATGCAGGCTTCACTTGTCCCAATCGAGATGGAAAGTGTGGTTATGGGGGATGTACCTTCTGTAATGATATTGGGAGTGGAGATTTCCAGGGAAACACAACACTTAATTTATTAGAACAATTCAATAGAGGGGTTAAGATCCAGCAACAAAAATGGCCGGATGCAAAGGCAATTGCTTACTTCCAAGCCTTTACGAATACCTATGCACCTGTAGAACAATTGAAGTTACTGTATGATCCATTTATTCATCATCCAGATGTGATTGCTTTATCGATTGCGACACGTGTGGATTGTTTAGATGATTCGATTATTGAATATTTAGATTCATTAACACATATAAAGGATGTTTATCTTGAATTAGGATTACAAACCATTCATGATGAAACCGCAAAGCACATGAATCGTGGGTATGATTATGCGTTATTTGAAGAAGTATTTGAAAAGTTAAAGAAGACTAATTTGATGTTAATTGTTCATGTGATGAATGGTTATCCAACTGAAACAGTTGAACAAATGATTGAAACAGTTAAAGAAGTTGGACAACTAAGGCCTTATGGGATTAAAATACATATGTTAAATGTTTTAAAAAATTCTAATTTAGGCCTGCAATATCATAAGAGCCCTTTTAAGCTACTTAGTTTGGAAGAATACATCGATTGTGTCATTACACAGTTAAGATATATCCCAAAAGAAGTATCTATTTTACGCTTAACCGGTGATTACAGTCATGAGGACTTAATCGAACCACAGTGGATTAAGAATAAGATAATGGTTCTCAATGGAATCGATAAGAAAATGGCAGCGCTTAATATCACACAGGGGGATTTATGCGAGTAACAAGCTTCATGCATCATTTTCTACTTAAACATTGTGATTCGAATGCGATTGTTTGTGACTTAACGCTTGGAAATGGAAATGATGCGTTATTTTGTCTTCAACACTTTAAGCATGTCTATGCTTTTGATATACAAGCGATTGCGATTGTTCGAGCTACTTTAAAGTGTGAGAATTACCCCAATAAAGATTTCTATTGTCTTGATCATTCTCAGCTTGATACGGTATTAAATACAAATGTGGATATTGTGATTATGAATAATGGATATCTACCGAACTCCGAGACAAGTATTACAACTGAAATGAAATCAAGTATTACTGCACTCGACAAGAGTATTCAACTCTTAAATCCTAATGGATATCTTTGTATTACCCTTTATCGAAAACATGAAGGTGGAATCGAAGAATATGAAGGAATTATGAACTTCTTGAATCAAAATAAAAAGCTTCGGATGATCCAAAACTATACGTACGATAATGATGAATTAGCACCAGTGTTAACTATTTTCCAAAAGATAGATGAACGCTCTTAAGTCTCTTCGATGAACATACGCATCGACATAAGAATTTGCTTGTGATAGTCTTCGAATAACTTCATCAGGATATAACCACAATACTGAGTCAATCAGTATTTTTTCTTCTTCAGTACGATTGGTATCTTCAGAGATTTCATCCACTTCTGCGCTAAAGAATACACTACAGGTCATGCGGTGAATGGGATTGAGTCTCTCAACAATAGCACCTAACTCTTTAAAATTCTTAGCTTTAACACCTAACTCTTCTTTTACTTCACGAATTGCGGCATCTAAGAACGTTTCATCTTCTTCAACACCACCCCCACAGGTTTCTAAATGATTTCTTTCACCTAGGAAATCTTCTCCACAAATATGCAAGAAAGCATATTGACCCAAATCATTCTTTAAAAAAACACGTGATGTGAATCGAATATGATCGATGGGTTCATTTTCCCAGAATACATCTTCAAAATGCGCAATTAATTTCATAGTTATCCTTTAAGAAAAAGACGTCCGAGGACGTCTTCTTTTGCTTGATTCATAATCGGGGGATTACTGGCCATTCTATGGGTGGGGGAAGTGAATGGACCAGAGAATCAAACAGTCGGGTTCTGAACCCACTTATATCTTACAAATTTATATGATATTTGTCAATAAAGATGATAAGAAAAAAGACGTTTGGCGTCGTCTTTTTTCTTCACTTATTACTTAAAAGGGGAAAGGAATCTGTACGTATTTTTAAAAGGGGGTTATTATGAAAGAGATCGTACAGGTAAGATATGATTTATCTTACATTTAAAATATACAATTCTAATGTGTAGAGAGTGTGGCACTTATATGTGAAAATATGTGAACTACTCTTTTTCTAATCTTAGGAAATAAGCAATTAAAGTTAGAGGAATAACCATCATAGCAGCAAGTGCCATAAGCGCAAAATCAATCCCGCCACGTTCAATTAAGAACGTTGTGATAAGAGGAATAATAGAAGCTCCAATACCGTTATAAATCGACATTGCGAAGAGTTGACCCGATGATCTTAAGTGCGATGGTGATTCTCTAAAGATAAGTTGTTTACTCGCAACCATAAGAATTGGGAATGTGACTGCTTGTAGTAATGCGGCAATTATCATCCATGTAGCATTCGGCGCAAGTGAATATCCAATAAATCGAATTGCGAACATAATAAGCGCAAATGCGACTAATTTAACGGGATTAAAACGTTCTAATAGCTTCGCACCTAAGAATAAAAGTGGTAATTCTACAAAGGCTTGAGAAGCAAATCTAAAGTACTTTTCAAATGGAGTCGCATTAATGGCCTCCATCTTCATAACAACCAAGATACCATCACTATTGTTCATCATCATCCCAAACAATAAGACTAAAACGATAACCATATAGCGCTTAGAAAATAACAATTCCTTCATATCTTGAATACGAAGCGGTGTTGAACGATGTTCTTTAACCGCATCATCTAAACGTAATGTTAAGATAAAGGCCACAACAGCCGCTGCTGTAAAGGTAAACCCAAGCGAACCAAATCCAAAACGTTCAAGTACGAGTGTTACGAAATAACCACCAACGATCCAACCAATTGTTCCCATTGCACGAACTGAACCATAATTACGTTGAATAACTGGATCAATTTCAAGTGCCCATGAATCAAGTAGACCAACCGATAGATTCAAAAAACTACCCATAACTGCCATTGTTAAGATATGGAAGAAGAAAATGTTCTCAGTGATTTGAAACATCGCAAATGTACCGATCGTCCCAATGATGAGTGACATAATAAAGAACTTTTTAATTGTGCGATACTTATCACACAAGAAACCAAACAATAATTGATAAATAAAGGAAACTGCTGCTTGAATCGCAAAGATATTATTCATTTCCGCATTGGTATACCCAATACTGGTTAAATATGGAACACGTTGCGTAAAAGGAATGTATAAACCAACGAATAACATAAAAAAAACTATCATAATTTGGATCATTAATGCGTTTTTCTTGAACATATAAAAATCTCCATCTTTTCTAGTTTCATTATAACTGATTATTCTTAAAGCTCAGTGAAAATTTTTTCCAATTTTTCATCATGACTTTGTTCAATTAACTCAGGTTCAAAATTTATACTAAAACAGATTCCAATCGTATCTGCACTTGATCCACTTAAGTATTGATCGTAATACCCTTTGCCATAGCCTAATCGATAATTTCTTGCGTTATACGCTAACATCGGGACAATATTTAACTCTATTTGATCTTGTGTAGAGATATTGCTTATAGGTTCAAGTATCCCCATTTTATTGAGTGTACATTCATCTAGAGAATGGATTTGAATGAAGATCATTTGCTTATTTACTATCTTAGGGACATAAACGGATTTACCCATCTTAAAACACCAATCAATATACATGCGTGTATCTACTTCATGTTCCATACTGATGTAAACTGCTATTCTTTGATAATTGATAGAAGCTTCTTTTAATCGATTAAAAATGAGTGTCGAAAAACGAATACGTTCTTCAACACTCATATTTTTTCGGATATTTAGATGTTTAATTCTTAAGTCAGACTTAAGCATTAACCGACCGATCCTTCCATATCCAACTTCATAAGTTGGTTTAATTCAACTGCATATTCCATTGGTAATTCACGTGTAAATGGTTCTAAGAATCCCATAACAATCGTTTCAAGTGCTTGGCTCTTGTCCAATCCACGACTCATGAGATAGAAGAGTTGATCTTCAGAGACACGAGAGACAGTTGCTTCATGTTCAATGGTTGATAGTGGATTGTATGAAATATTGGTTGGTAAGGTGTCAGAACGACTCTTTCCATCCATTAACAAGGTATCACACTCAATCTTTGAACGAGCATGTACTGCTTTTGCACTGTGTTGAACAAGTCCACGGTAGTTCACTTCACCACCGTTACGTGCCACTGATTTAGAAATAATATTACTGGATGTATAAGGCGCAAGATGAACCATCTTCGCTCCAGCATCTTGAATTTGATTAATGTGTGATGATACCGCAATTGAGATGGTCATACCACGAGCATATTCACCTGCTAAGATACATGCAGGATATTTCATCGTGACATGCGCACCAATATTACCATCGATCCATTCCATTGCGCCATGATCCATAACCTTAGCACGTTTCGTCACAAGGTTAAGAACATTGGTAGACCAGTTTTGAATCGTTGTATATCGACATTTAGCATTCGGATGGACATAGATTTCTACAACAGCCGCATGTAAACTATCTTTACTATAGGTTGGTGCAGTACATCCTTCGACATAATGCACATCTGCCCCTTCATCTACAATAATCAAGGTACGTTCAAATTGACCCATTTGTTCGGTATTGATTCTGAAATAGGATTGTAGAGGTTTATCTAACTTAACACCCTTAGGAACATAGATAAATGATCCTCCAGAGAATACAGCAGAGTTTAGAGATGCGAACTTATTATCCGAATAAGGAACGATTGTTCCAAAGAAAGGTCTAAAGATATGTTCATACTTCTTAAACGCAGTATCAGGATCCGTAAAGATAACACCCTTAGACTCAACTTCTTCCAACATATTGTGGTAAACCATTTCTGATTCGTATTGAGTCGCAACCCCTGATAAATACTTACGTTCTGCTTCTGGAATACCTAATCGTTCAAATGTATCCTTAATTGAATCTGGTACATCTTCCCAATTATTCATCATTCTTTCAGAAGGTTTAATGTAATAGGTATATTCATCAAAATTCAATTCTGACAAGTCAGGTCCCCAACTTGGCATTTTCTTCTGCATAAATTGTTCGAATGATTTGAGTCTAAACTCAAGTAACCATTCAGGTTCACCTTTGATTCGTGAAATTTCTTCTACGATTTCTCGGGTAATTCCCTTTTTTGTTTTATATAGACTTACATCTTCATCATGGAAACCATATTGATATTCCGTTGAAGGAAGTTGTTCGTTTTGTTTTTCACTCATGTTTGTGCTCCTTTATGCACTCTTCAATCGCTTTAAAGCCGATGGTAGCGCACTTAATACGATTGGCCTGTTTACCCACTTGATGAAATGCGATAGCCTCTTGTAAGACTTCTTCATCATATGGCAACAACTCAATCATGTTATAGTATTCTTTCACAATCGCTTCAGCTTCTTCCACTGTTTTGCCTATGATTAATTCAGTCATGATTGAAGTAGATGCGGTCGAAATCGTACAAGCGACACCATCAAAACACACATCTTTAACGATGTTATCTTCAATTTTTGCCATAACTGTAATATCATCAATGCAAGATTCTGAAGCCATGTGCACTTTATGATAATGCTCATCTTCAGTTAAATGATGATTTCTAGGATACTCATAATGATCCATAATAATCTGTCTAAGAATAAGTGGATCTTTCATTAAATCTGACATAAAAACCTCCTAGAAAATTAAATCGATACACTTTTCAAGTGTGATCTCACGAAGTGCTTCAATGACTGCATCGCACTCCTCTTTAGTGTTATAGAAACTTAAACTAATACGAATGGTATCCGGTGTCTTTAATACATCAAGCAATATTTTTGCACAATGGTTTCCAGCACGAACCATAATACCTTTTGAATTCAAATAGATTGCCGCATCTTGAGATGGAATCCCTATCGCATTCAATGTGACGATTCCAGATGTTGCGTTTGGATTATACAACTTAATGTGTTTCATTTCTTTAAGTTGATCCACTAAGTATTTTCTTAATTCTAATTCTCTTTCTTCAATCGCATGAAATCCAATGGATTCGATATAATCAATCGCAGCTTTTAAACCTAGAACAGCTTCAATAGCAGGTGTCCCTGCTTCAAACTTATACGGTGGATTCTTTAAGGTAATATTTCCACAACGATCAAATCGAGCATTACTACCTCCACCTAAGTAATAGGGTTCAATAGAATCAAGCAACTTATATTTACCATATAAGACACCAACACCCGTAGGGCCATACATCTTATGTGCAGAGAAAGCTAAGAAATCAATATCCCAATCTTTTACACGAGTTTGTAAATGTGGAACAGATTGTGCTCCATCCACAATAACAATCGCACCAAATGAATGTGCAATTTCAGTTAATTCTTTAATTGGAACAACATAGCCCAATACATTGGAAATATGTGCAAGAACGACAACCTTCACTTTATCATGCATCGCATTTCTAAAGTTTTCGATGGTAATCATTCCATCCTCAGTAAGTGGAACATATTCGATTAATGCATTCTTTTGACTTGCGACTCTAAACCAAGGAAGAATACTTGAAGCGTGTTCAGATTCGGTTGATAGAATCACATCTCCTTCATGTATGTATTTCTCTCCATAGCCATAAGCCACAAGATTTAGTGATGCGCTCGCACCAGCTGTAAAGACGACTTCATTCACGTCTGCTTGGATGAATGAGGCAACCGCTTTACGTGTTTTTTCATAATAATCGGACACTTGATACGATAAGTCATAATCACCACGGTGAATATTTACCGAATAATCAGTGTAATAGATTGTGACCGCATCGATCACAGATTGAGGTTTTAAGGTAGTAGCAGCGTTGTCAAGATAAATAAGCGGTTTATTGGATTCACCCGCTTTTTTCAATAATGGAAAATCTTGACGAACTTTACTTACCTCGAACATACCTCATCAACCTTTCGTTCAATTGATTCCATTAAACGTTCTTTAATGTCATCATTCTTGATATTTTCTAGTATAGAGGATAAATACCCCTTAACAATCAAACTAACAGACTCTTCTGGCGATAAACCACGGGATTGTAAGTAATAAAGTTGATCAGGATCAACTTGTCCACTACTTTCCGCATGTGAAGCCTTAACTTCATTGTTATCGATATAGAGTTGTGGGAAAACAGAAGCTCTTTCAGTTGCGTTGAAGTTTAAAACACGAGATGTTTGATGTGTTTCACTGTTTGCCGCATTCTTTTCAATCTTACCAATCGCATGTAAACTTAGTTTCCCTTTATCTAAGGTTACCACAAAGTTTTGCATATCCCCATAGGTATATTGAGCTTGGTGATTAAAACGATACACAAGTTTTCGTTCAGTTTTAACTAAACTTGCGGACTTAAGATATACACTGGATCCATTTTCTACCAAGTAAACATCGGTATTACGATCACAGGTCCCATCGTTAAAGTCACCATAGGCTAAGTCTAATTGACTATCCTTATTTAAAATATAACTTTCATTCAAATGTGCTTCATCTGCAGTATTGAGATAAAAGAGATTCAACTTACTGTCTTTTTCAAGTGTTATTTCTAATGTCGCATTCCCTTTTCCAATGAGATGAACTAAAACATCGGCAGAAACATTCTTTTTTGATTGAAGTTTAAATTCAGAAGATGTGTTTAAATCCAATGTTAACTCATGAAATCCAGTGTCAACCAAATAACTATTGAGTGACATCGCTTAACTCCTTCACTGCACAAGTGCCTAAACTTCCCACGGCATTTCGTACAATTTCAGTTTTTTCTTCTTTGATTTCAATGCCTAATTCCTTTTGAAGCCAATCGTACCCTTGTTCATCAATCTTAGTCGCAAGATCACGACCACCAGAAATCACGATTTTTCCATCGATTAAAACGTGTGCATGCGTTGGTTGAACCATTTGATAGAAACGGTCATAGTGAGACACAATTAAACTACCCATATTACTGGATTCAATTTGTTCATTTAATACCTTCGCAACAACCTTAATCGCATCAACGTCAAGACCACTATCGATTTCATCCAACATTGCGAACTTTGGCTTCAATAACATCATTTGCATGATTTCATTGCGCTTCTTTTCACCACCAGAGAAACCTTCATTGACATAACGATGTGCCATTTCAGACTTCATTTCTAATTTCTTAATCGCAGAGTCTAAACTACGAATAAATGTAAATAGAGGAATTGGTTTTTCACTGCGTGTATTAAGTGCAGCTTTCATGAAATCAGAGATGGTTACTCCATTGATTTCTTGTGGGTATTGCATACCCAAAAATAAACCTGCTTTCGCTCTTTCATTGACTTCCATTTCAAGAACGTTCTCACCATTAAGGGTAACCGTTCCTTCCGTGATTTCATACTTTGGATGACCCATAATGGCAGCTAATAAGGTAGACTTACCATTTCCATTCGGACCCATTAAGGCATGAACTTCTTTTTCATTCACCACTAGATCAACGCCTTTGAGGATTGGTTTATTATCAATCGAGACGTGTAGATTTTTAATTTCGAGTGTATTCATTTCTTTACTCCTAACATGGTTTTATAACCGTGATTATTATAACATAGCTGTGACTTTGAATTATGTTTAATGCACTTTTTGATTTATTGCTTTTAATGAACAACTACACTATAATTAAGAAGTTAATCAGGAGGATTTAGAATGCTAGCAGTCATTAAAAGACAATGGTTCGTTGTCTTAGTAGCCGTATTATTATTCGCGACCGTTATT
>RRZU012346270.1_pt1 | contig 12285 bp, 18 predicted proteins | sample 2165561 | NCBI WGS metagenome assembly RRZU01 (sample SAMN10456909, study PRJNA506462) | wastewater metagenome | isolation source: wastewater sludge | place: USA: Moscow, Idaho | reverse complement strand
ATTAAATCATTCTTTTCAGATAAGCTTGAAACATCAGAAAAACTTACTATTGTTCTTACTAATCCATCATTCATTCTATCTATAACAGTAGCTACTCCACCAAGTTGACCCTCTAGCCATGAAAATGGTATTTTCATAATATTTTTAGCAAACATATCAGTAGAGTTATTAAGATTTGACATCTTTGTCTCAAAATCTTGAATAGCTTGAAATCCTGATAATTTATCTTTAAAAAGTTGTACTACATCAGAACTATTTTTAATCTCTTCGTTACTAAGTCCAATTGAACTTAAAAATCTCCCCATTTCAGAGTTTGCTTCTACAGTTCCTGTACTAATTCCATCCATTGCAGAAAGAAAGGCATCAAATGGGACTTTATTTCCTGCTGCAATAGATAGTTTTTCCGTGATTTCAACCATATCTTTTGTAGTTGCACCAACTTTTCTCATACCAAAATACATTGAATCATAGATTTTAACTGTCTCACCCATGCTATGTGGTGTATTAAGATTAGCTTTGTTTAGTAATTCTGTAGTTCTTGATGCATCTATTGTAGCAAGTCTATATTTTTCAGAAACAGTTACTGCATTGCCATAAATATCATTATTTGCCATCATTACTGCACTTGATGTTGTCAAAGAATTAGTAAGTTTTTGGAACTCCTTATTTACTTCAAATCCTCTATCTTTAATTTGTGATAAAGTATCTACGACAAGATAAAGACCTCCAACAGCTCCAGCTCCAAAGCTAAGTCTAGATAAAAAAGTAGAAGCCATAGAATCGGCTTGATTAAATCCTTTTGAAGTAGTATTTATTTTACTATTCAAAGCATCTAATTTTGCAGTTTCAGAATTAATGCTGATTTTTATTTTTAGATCTTTATCCACTTGCTATTCCTATTTTCTATCTAACTTCTTATTTTCAACAATCAAAAGCCTTTTACATACTTTTAATGTAAACATAAAATCCAACTTTTCAGACTCACAAAGCTCTTTTATTACAAAAGAATCCAGTTTATAAATAGCTCCACCAAAAGTTGGTTGCATTTCTAAACTTGTATAAAATATCTCTACAGTGATTTGTTCATCTAAAGAGAGTTTAAACTCATCCATTGTTGCGTATTTGGCATTTTCCAAATACGCAACGAGTTTTTCTACTTTTTTTCTTTTGCTTTTACAACACCTTGAATAATTTCATTCATAACAACAGAGATTGGAATATTAAGTTTTAAAGCATCCTCTCTTAATCTATCTTTATCAACTCCACCTACAAGCAACTCATATTTTTTTGTAGCTGTATCTTGAGACAATTGATGTTTTCCTACTTTTTCAAGTTTTGGGATTAGTTTCTCGATTTTAGAGATAATTTCTCTTTGTTCTTTTAAAACTTCAACTTTTTCAGCTCCCTCCAGGTGTGGAATCAACTCTATATTATTTGTTCTTTTTGCTTCTAAAATTTGCATCTCATTTGTATGTTTCAAATAATTTTCATTTGCTTCATCATCTGTTTTAGAAAGAGCTTCTAATTCTTCTTTTTGTTTTGGAGTTGCAAAGTTGTAGCTAACCACATAAGTAGTTTCATCAATGTTTACTTCAATACCTTCAAATCTTGTTTTCATTTCCTACTCCTTACGCATCAGCTAAAGTAAATAAATCTTCATTTGCTTTTTTAAGACATTTACCTTTTAAAGAAATTTTTGCAAAGTCACTTCCAGATACATTAAAATCACCATCAAAAGAAAGATTAATAGATGGGATAACTAAAATTTGAGCTTTATTAGTTGCTAAATTCACACCATCAACCACAATTTTTCCAAAGTTATTTTTATTAGCTTCAGGTTTTAGTTTTTTAACAGTTGCGTTATAGATCTTATCTGCACATTTAGCTACATCAAATCCACCTGCTGTAATTGTTTCTGTTGCAATATGGATTTTAGTTCCAGTTTCATCTAAGATAAGTTCACCGATTCCAGCAGCTGCTGAGTTGGCTCTGATTGTTTTACCTGTAATAAAAATATCCCCTGCAACATAAGTTTGTTCTGTAACTAAACCTTTAAATGCTAAAGCTAAATTTGTAAGATTTAAATCACCAATTTCCGTTGTAAATTCATAAGTTGCTTTTGTATCAATTTCAACAACCGTTTCAGCGATACTCTCATCATTTGAAAACATCTCTTTTTTCTCAGAACTTCTTGATAAATTCGCACTTTGTTGATAACCTAAAACAATTCCATCTGTTGCACCAGCTGGGAAGAATGTAATTGTTGCTGTACTTAATCTTGCTATTTTTTCTGCTGACATCTTTTTTCCTTATTTACTAAATTTGTCTAAATATTTAGGAATAAACTGCTCCACAAAAACTATTGCTTTAGTTCCCATGTGAGAAGAAATTCCTACCAAACCAGCTGTTAGAAGTTCATTTAAACCAACACCTTTACAAAGTAAATACGTAACAACTCCTACAAAACCAGCAATAACCATATCTCCAATAAATGCAGATATACTAAAACCTGTAATTGTTCCATTGTTCTTTTTTCTTATGTAAGAGGTAATCCCACCTAAAAAAGATAGGATGCTTACATAAATAATAATCCACATATATTTTGTAAAAAATGCTGCTATAACTTCCACTTCTAAGCCTTTATTTAAAATCTATAAAAACAAACTATTTTGTTTGCTTTAAACCTACATTTTCATTTTTCTTTTATATCTTTAACTTCATCAAAAGTGTTTCTAACCACTGCTCTTGTTTCATCATACTTAACTGCATAATCATCTAGCTTTTCAAGTTTTTCCAAAGTTTCAGGAGATAACTTATCAGCATTGTTAATTACAATCTTTTTACCACCAACATAAATAGTTTTTGTTACTGCATAAGCTTTATCAGTAACACATCCTATAAACATAGCTACCATTGCAAGAGTAGCAGTCGCTATTAATATTCTTTTCATCTGGTTTCTCCCGTAAAAGTAATAACCTTTTCATTAGATACATTTTTCCCTACAGAGAAAGATTTATCACCAAACTTAGCTACAGCAATAAAGTATTTAGTAGCTCTTAAAAGTCTTGGAACAGTTAATATTCCACCTGTATTTAAAATCAAAGCAACCATGTTATATAAGAACATACAATCAGCAAATACCTTATCAGTTTGAGTTAATCCATGTTTGTACATATAATCATGTACACAACAACAGTTATCTTTTATATTCAAACCATATAAAGTATTAGGGACTAATCTTCCGCTTAAATCCAACTCACTTCCACAACCATTACAATCTTCTTTGATCGCTTTTTCTTTATTTTCCCACCATTGTTTTGGTGCATAAAATGCTAAGTTCATATTTTTACAATTCCTGTAATAAAATAATCTTCTTTAAGCGTGTTATTATCAATAAAAAAGTTGCTTTTAATATCAGTAATATCAGGCTCTTTAACCAATAATTTTGATAAAGAATCAAATAGTTCTTCATCTTTTGCATCAACCTTTTTTACAGTTAATGCAAATGTAATTTTTTTAGTTAATCTTGTTTCTATTGCTCTTCTAAATACAATTAATTTAAAATCATTTGTAAAAGTTTTTACAATGTCTTCGATTGCCTTTTGAAAATCATCCAAAGTCATACTACTTCCCATGCAATACCATCCTCATTTTCTACATTTACTTTTGACATTGCCGTTTCTGCTCTATCTAACCAAATTTGTTGAAAACTTTTAATATCTTTAAAGCTTGTTATAGATTCAGCATATTCTTGAACTCTGTTTTGCATATCAACCCAAAGTAATGGAGCAAGATAATAAATAGTTTTACTACCTACTACCTCCAGCTCTTGTGATTCATCTTCAAACTCTATATTTTTATAATCCTTTTTTGCTCTATTTAGATGAGCTTGTATTTTTTCATCTTCTAAAGAGAGAGGGAATAAGGTTTTAAGAGATTGAATAGTTATCATTGTTTACTCTTAAGCTACATACTCAACAAAAGTTACATATTTATGAATATCAAATTCATAATCACAATAAACAACAAATTTGTATCTTAAAGCTGAGGCTTCATTGTCATACCATCTATTTCTCTCAATTTGCGTAGCAATACCAAAAACCATATTTTTAGGAATTGTTGCAAGATATTCTCCAGCTTCCATGTTAGGATTTGGATTTAGCTTGTAACCAAGGAAAGTATTAATTCCACCATTCGTTAAAGCTCCAGAATTTGGATGAGATTCTGCAACTTCAAGCTGATATGCATCATAATCTGTTGCACTTAGATAAATCTCTGCTTTTCCACCTTTTACATCTTCATGTAGATTTTGAACAACAACTTTTAGTCTTGTAGTAATTGTTGCTGCATTTGTAGTTGTTTTTGTAGCAGTTGTACTCTCTTTTGCAACTTTTACCCAACCCTTTGCTAATTCAAGAAATGGTGCATCTGATGCTGGATTATCTGCAGTTCCTGCAATTCCTAAATAATCAAGATCATTTGTGAATGCAATTGAGAATCCTTCAAATTGCTCTTTTTCAAAATCAGGGTTATCTTTGTTATCATTTATAGTCTCTTGTAAAATTCTTGCATTTAAAGAAACAGCTTTTGTCATATCTAAAGTACAACCAATTGTTCCAAGCTTTTTCATAGCATCAGCTGGTACAGCTTGACCACTTACATGTCTATTTAAAACACCTTTTCCAATGTCATAAGCAGTTCTTGTTTTTGTAAGTTTAGAAGCAATATCAACAGTAACTGTTTTTAAGATAGATTGTCTATCTATAATAGCTTTTATGAATGTTCTAGCTTGTTGTGGAGTTAATTGTCCATTTAAAGTTACATCAGTTGGTTTTGTATCGGCTTTTAAAATGCCATCTAAAGTCAATAAATCATCTTCCATTACATAATTCCTTTTATTGGGTTTGTTTCTTTATTAATCACTGCTGGATTATTATCTTGTTTACTTTTTTTCAAAGTATCCTGTAGCTCTTGATTGCTCTTTTCTAAAGTTTCATTTTTTGCTTTTAAATCGTCAATCTGTTTTTTAAAAGGCTCAATAGCTTCCTTTAAAGCTTTGTCAATCTCTTCTTTTGCCATTGGTTTTTCATCTCCTTGTTTAGATTTGTTTACATCTGAATAGGCACTCCCAGATATATTCACATAAGTAGAACTAAACACACTTTTAAATGTTTCAATTAAATCATTTAAAGAAAATGTTTTTGCATCAGCTTTTTGTGTTGGTTCTTTTTCTTCTTTTTTAATAGCCGTTCCAGCCATACTAAGTCCTGCAATATCACCATCTTTTACAGCTTTTTTTAGTTCATCACTTTCAAGTTTAATAGCAACTGCCCAAGAACCAACAGGCTCATCAGGAAAAACAGAATCATTTTCTTTTACTATCCAAGACTCAGCTACAAAAGCTTCAACATTCTCAAAAGAGTGTTGTTTGTCCACATTTGTAGTATTTCTCTCTTTCATAAAAGAATAAGCAGCTTTTATAATCTCATCAGCACTTGCAAAATCTCCATCAGTATCTACTTGTTCAGGAGCGTAAACAATTCCATAAACGACACCTTTCTCATCATCACTTTTTTTAAACGATATTTCTTTGTTGTATTCAGGCTCTTTTTCGCTCGACTTATAAATAATCGACTTTTTATTTGCACCTGCTTTTACTAAAGATATATGTGTAATTGCTATGTTTGATAACTTTGGCACTTTTCCTCCTTTTCTAGGTATTTATAAAATCAATAGAGGCATTTTATAGATTTCAGGAAGCAAAATCACTCTATATGTATACAGATAGAATGATTGAAAAAAAAATTTATATTAGAATGTGGAAAATTTAGATTACAACCACTTTATCCCTAAAAATAGGATAGTTGTATGCGGTTGTAATGGTTGCAAGGAAAAACACATTGAATGGAATAATTTTAAAAGCAGGTTCACAATCTCAGCAGTTAATAGAAGATGATTATATTACTAGCCATGGGTATATAGAACCTTTTGTGAATTTTAAACTTTTACGAGAGTTCTATTATTATAATGTTTATCATCAAAGAAGTATTAAATTAAAAGCTTCATTATTATCGCAAGTTTTAGAAACTAACTTAGATAAGCATCTTCCTCCAAAAGAATATGCAAAAGAGTTCCTTTTAGCATTTGCAACAGATTTAGAACTATATGGAAATAGCTTTTTAGAGAAAGCAGGAACACCTAACAATTTCTATCTTTATAATATTTTAGGATTTCAAGGCAGAATAAATAGGAATAAAGAAGTGTACCAATTAAATAGTTCTAATCAATGTTCTAAACTAGAAGGTTATCATCTTAAATACTATTCTCCAATGAGTAAATATTATGGAGAGCCTGATTATCTTACACAATTAATCTCTATAAAAACAACCAAACAAGCTGACCAATATAATAGTTCTTTCTTTGATAATGGAGCAAAGCCAGGAATGATTGTAAGCTTTGAAAATTCAACTCCAAGCGATGAACAAAAAGTAGCTGCAAAACAATTTTTTGGGAATAGTTTTAAGGGAGTCAATAATGCTCATAAAAGTATGCTTTTTTGGACTGGAAAAACCAAAGAGGGAGAAAGTCCAGCAAAAATAAACTTTGAAAGACTCGACCAAATAGAAGACATGAGCTGGGAAGGTTTAAAAAAAATAAATAGAGATGAAATAATAGCAGCTCATGGAGTTCCTCCAAGACTAGTTGGAGTAGTAAGTGCAGGACAGCTAGGTGGTGGAACTGAATTAATAGATCAACTTCACTCTTTTGTACAAACTACTTTAAATCCTAAAATAGATTTGATAGAAGATTTCTTTGCACGAATTGGAATAAAACATAAAGTAAAAGCTCTTGATATATCAAATTTTAAAGATGATTCAACTTTAGTTACTTCTCTTGTAGATAGGGGAATTATTTCAATTCAAGATGCAAAAGAGATTTTAGGGTTAAAGAGTAAATAAAAATGATTATAAAGCCGTTTAAAACCCGTTTAAAAACTTCAAACTTATTTTATTCGATAGATTTATCGAATAGAAGAAAAAAGGCTAAATAATGGCTTATAATGAAGATATTAAAAAAGAAGCATTAAATCTTATAAAAGCTGGTGTTCCAATTACTGATGTGTGTAAACAGCTAGGTATTAAAAATAGAGCTACTCTTTATGGTTGGATTGAGAAGACAAAAGATAAAGATGTAAATATAGAAACAAGAGAAAACTTAGAAAAACAAATATCTACTTTAAGTAAAAGAGCTCCAACTGAAGCAAATAGTAGAAAGTTAGCAATGCTTACAAAATCCCTTGAGAGATTAGAAAAAAAATCTAAGAAAATAGACAAAAAAGTAAAACCAAAAATTACATATAGTGCAGATGTAAAAGCTTTTAAAGAAAAGATGTTAGCTGCTGATTATGGACTATATGAGTATCAAAGAAAGTTTATTTTAGATGAGAGTAGATTTAGGCTTTGGTTAAAGAGTAGACAAATTGGTGCAACTTATGGATGTGCTGGTGAGTGTCTAGTAGATGCTATGTCAGGAATGGATCAGTTAATCTTATCAGCTTCAGAAACTCAAGCTTTAAAATGGCATGGTGAAATTCATAAACATGCTGAAAAACTTGGTCTTGCTCTTACAGGAAGTACAAACGAAATAAAAACTCCAAGTGGAGCAACAATCTATATCTTTGCAAATAACTTTAGAACTGTACAAGGGTTTTCAGGTTCTGTTTGGATGGATGAGTTTGCATGGTATTTAAACCCTAAAAGAATTTGGGAGGCTTTTGTTCCATCTATTACCTCGGTAAAAGCTGGTGAAACACAAGCTAGAATTACAATACTTTCAACACCATTTGAGCAAGATAGTTTATTCCATAAACTTTGTATAGATGAAGTTAAATATTATATGTTTAGCAGACATAAAACAACAATCTATGACGCTGTTAAAGATGGGCTTGATGTAGATATTGATATTTTAAAAGATTTATTTGATAGTGATTCTTGGGGTATGATGTATGAGTGTATCTTTGCAGATGATGAGGCAAGTTTCTTTCCTATATCTCTTATTAAATCTTGTGTTAAAGATTATATGTATTATGCACCAAATGTAAAAAGTATATTATGGTCAGGTTATGATATTGGAAGAACTAAACACTTATCTGTATTAAGTTCATTGGAAAAAGTAGAAGGAAGATATGTATTAGCGATTTTAGATAGTTTTAAAAATGCTACTTTTGAAAGTCAAAAAACAGTATTAAGAGAGCATTTGACTTTATATCAAAACTCTAATATGAGAATAGATAAAACAGGTATTGGTATGGATTTATCAGAAGGGTTTGAGAGTAAATATCCTTCTAGGGTTGAGGGTGTAAGTTTTACAGCTAGTTCAAAAGAATTTATGGTTTTAAATCTTAAAAAGATGATGGAAGATAAACTTATAACTATTCCTAATGACCCAAATCTAATAGCTGATATTCACTCAATCAAGCGAAAAGCAGGAGCTAAAAAAATGACTTACTTTTCAAATGAAGATAAGAATGGTCATGCAGATAGATTTTGGTCAATAGCACTTGCAGCTAAAAAACTGGATGTGCTAGGACGAGGAACTGAAGAAGGAGCTAGTGGAGGTGGTGCTATGCAGATGTAAGATTCACTCTTCTATATTTTCTATTAAAATTGATTGATTTTCTAAAACTTTTACTTTTGTTTCTTTTTCTTCATAGATTATTTCAACACCTTTACTAATCTCTTTAGAAGCTTTAATAATATCATCTTTTATAATTGGAGCAGAAGTATATATCGTACAAACAATAGCAATAACATTAAAAAAACCTAATACTTTTTGCCAATTAGTTTGTTTCTTTTCAACTTCTTTTATTACTTCTTTATAAATAATAATTAGCTTTTCTTTCTCATTATCAGGAATAATTGTTTCTTCTTTTAAAGCTTCTAAAGATTGATTTATATAAGTTAAAATTTGTTTTTTATCAATCTTCGTTTCATCAAATAAACTATTACTTTTTTCTATCTCTAAATATTCATCATATTGTCTTTTTAACTTTTTAATTGCTGGTTTAAAATCTATAATTGTTCCTGCTATATTTTTTAATTCTGCTATATTATTTACATTAAGTTCTCTATCCGCATAGATATCTGATTCTGAAGCTACTTGAATATATAAATTTCTCATACCTTGTGATATAGTAATAGATCTTAAACTTTCTGTAAAATTATTATATGCTATATCACTAATTACATTTGAAAACTCTCTGATTTTTTCAGCTTCATCTCCAAAATTATTTAAAAATTTCATATCATTTTTATTAAAAAGATATTTATTATTCCTAATTGAATTAAAAATACCACTTTCAATTTTTTCAATATTATTCAGTAATTTATCAATCATACATAATCTCACTTTTTATTTTAATCTTATCAAATATATACTTACATTTTATAAGCAAAATATTTTATTTATTAAAACCTTTTTTAATATTTTCAAAAACATCTTCACAGATTTTATTACCTAAGTCATCAAGAGCTGGTTTGGAATCATAATTATCAACTGCTTTTTGTAGATATGGATTTTCTTTAATTCCTGGATGATTTATTTTTTTTCTATAACCAAATGGAGTTTTTAAGGCTTTTGCATTTTTTGGTCTTATTGTATAAGGGTCAGTACCATAATGAACATAAGGTGCATAAGGTGCAAGTTTACTATTTCCTACTTCTATTTCAAAGTTTGAGATATTATCATCAAAAACTTGTATATCCCTTTCTAAATTACCTGTTACATAAGGTGCTATATCTTTAGCATCACTTACTATTTCACTTCCAACCCTAAATAAAAAAGCTTCAATATGCTTTTTATCTATATCACTTATCATTTTTCTTTTTCCTCTTTTTTCTTAGCAATCTGTTCCAAAGTTGGAAGTTTATATTCTATGTATTTGTTTTGAACATAAATCAAAGCATCTACAAAACTACCTTTAAATTTATAATCATTAAACTCATCATAAAAATTACATTCTTCAAGAAATATAGGTAATTCGTTTGCTTCTTTTATAGCTTCAGTTCTAGGACAAAAAGGGTCATATAAAGCCATTAACTTATCACCTTTTTTAACACATATTCCAAAAGTTACAGGAGCTTCATCTATTGCTTCATAATCACTATATGGAGGAATAAAATCAACAATATCTATTTCCCAACCATAATCACTAACTTCTATATTAAAAACTCGTGCCATTTTTTAACCCTTTCTTTAATTTCACCTGTATCAACATCTGTTACTTTACCAAGTATTGCATTATCATTAAAATAACTACTTCCTCTTCTACTTGGAGGAAAACAAGTTACAAGTCTATTCGCTTCATAAATGAGTGTATAGCCATCTTTTGTTAAAGCTACACTTCTTATATGTTCATCTGGATGCTCTCCAGTTATTCTATGTGGTGCTTTATATTTTATACTATTTAAAGCTCCAATTAATTGTTTTTCAGTTAATCCATGTTTATCTTTGGTAATCTTATCATAATCTTTTTGATTAACATTTACCTCTATTCCTGTTTTATCAATGTGCGTAAGCTTATAGTTTTTATCATCTTTTGTGTTTCTAATCTTATATTCTTTACCCGTTTTTGAATCAACTTTTATAGTCTCATTTATCCAAACTGGTTCTATTTGTGTTCTACATCTTCCATGATAAGGAGGTAATCCAACATTTGCAGGTAATACTCCAAGTATTGGTTTACTCTGCCAAGGAGCTGCTTCTTTTTTATCATCTATGTTTGTTGCATCTAAAATATTGTTTAGCTGCTGTTTTAGATGTTTTGCAGGGATTATTTTACCATTTATCCATCTACAAAAATCAGAAGTTTTATTATCTATTCTAGCTCTAACTTTGAAATATTGAACATCATATTTTAAAGCTTGATTCAATCTACTTACATTCTGAGATTGTGAAATTATATTATCAGCAACTAATTTAAAATAGTTTTCATCTTTATCAATAATCCCTTGAAACTTATCTTTTAAAGTAGAACTTATATCAGCTCTTGGAATATTACCTTTAAAAGTCTCTTCTATCATATCTTTTAATAAGTTCTGAGTATCGCTGTTGTATTTATCACTTGCCCAGAAGAAACCTTTTCTCATGGCATTTATAGCTTTTGTATCTATCTTATCAAATACAACTTTTGTAGTTCCAACACTCGTTGCAGTTGTAATAGAAGCATATACTTCATCAATATCTTTTGTATCAAACTGAATATTTAAATCTTGTAATTTTGATTCTAAGATATTAAGTAATTCATCTTTAGGAACTTTGTCATAATTTTTATTTATATAAATAAATAGGGAACTTAAGAAGTCTTCAAGTTGCCCTTTTGCTAAGTTTGTTTGTGCTTGAATAAACTCATCAATTAAAGTATTTAAGCTTTTCTTTTCATTCAGATTCGCTTTTATTATCAGTTTCAAAAGTTTCTTTTGCACTTAATTCCTCCTTTATGTGTTCTAATTTACTGTTGCTATATGCTGTTTTACAATGTTCTTTCCAAATACTATCAAAGGTTGCAGCTTCTACAGTTTGGAACTTATATCCACACTTCAAACAAACCCTAAACCTATCAACAGTTTCACCTTGGATGGTACATTTCACTTTGGTTTTACCTCCGCATCTTCTACACCACATTTTCTACACCTTTAAATTTTCTAAAGCTATAATTACCTTTGTAGCTTTATCTTTATTCAAACTATCTACAGTAGAAACATCTTCTTTTGTGATTTTAAATATAAAAGCATATAAAGCATCTGGTGCTTTGTTTCTAGCTTTTTTAAACCACACATCATATATTTTTTTAACCTGTGCCTCTGTTGCTTTTGCGATAGGAATATCGCTTACATTTCTATTGCAAAAATCTAAAAGTAGCTTTAGTTCATCTATGCTCATTTTAGTTGTACTATCAACTCCAAACCTTGAGAGCATAAACTCTTTTCGCATCTCATCATCTGTAAAAACACTATGCTTAACTATTTGGATTTTTTGAATAAGGCTTTTTTTATAAGTTGTTTGTCTATTTGTCATATTTTTTCCTTTTTCTATGCAACCGCTACAACCACTACAACCCTATAATGTAAGGCTTTATTTATGGGGTTGTATCGGTTGTAGTGGTTTTAGCCTTTTAAAGTATAAGTTATAGGTTTACCTTTTTTCTCTTGGTATTTACTCCAAAATTTATCGGTAAACTTATCCAAAGTGTCCCTTGCCGTTTTATCTGTTTTTTCATATCCGATT
>RRZU011297413.1_pt1 | contig 12285 bp, 9 predicted proteins | sample 2165561 | NCBI WGS metagenome assembly RRZU01 (sample SAMN10456909, study PRJNA506462) | wastewater metagenome | isolation source: wastewater sludge | place: USA: Moscow, Idaho | reverse complement strand
TGAAGCGATTGTTTTCTGGTAGCCCCACTATTATTAAGCGTGGCATCAACGAAGCAGAAGCCGATAAATATGTGCAGGCCTTATTCAATGCCGGTGTCGTAGCGCGCAAAGAGTTAGATCTTGTCGCTAGCCTCACTCTGGAGTCGATTGAATCGGAGCAGAGTGTAGAAGAAAACGGTGGGCTGCGAATGACGTGCCCAAAATGCGGAGCAGAACAAGCACGCAGTGAGATGTGCAGCAGTTGCGGTATCGTTATTGCTAAGTTTAACCATTACCAAGCGCAAGCCCAACAAGTAGCCACATCAACCCCAACATCACCTTATGCTTCACCACTAGCGACGATCGCAGAAGAAGATGGGGAAGTCGGCGAGCTGAATATCTGGGGCGTAAACGGTCGTATTGGGCGCATGCGTTATGTGGTATGGTCGATGGTTTTTAGTCTTGCATTACTGCCAGTGATGCTGATCTGTGCCTTGGCATTCAAAATTTCGACAGCACTCGGTGGCTTACTTGGCGTTGTCGCATTGATCGGCGCAATGGTCGTCGGTATTCAGATTAGTGTAAAACGCTTACATGATATTGGCTGGTCAGGCTGGCTGCTCTTAATTGCTTTGGTTCCTATCGCTGGTAGCATTTTCCAAATCATAACTTTCGTGATGCCCGGCACGAAAGGCAGCAACCTATATGGCCCGCCACCACCTGAAAATAGCCCAGCGGTAAAGATTCTCTTTTGGATCTGGATTGGCTTAATAGCTGTAGGCTTTGTTATTGGTCTTATCACAGGCATGCTGGGTGCGATGCTTGGCGGACAATAAGCTAAAATCTAAGTGCTGATCAGTACCCTTTACGAGTACTGATCAGTACATCTGCTTAACCCGTATTACGTAGCCCGGCCGCAATTCCTGCCACAGTCACTAATAAGGCTTGCTCAATCGCAGGACAAATCGCTTCACCTTGTTCTCTTGAGCGCGCCAATAATTCCACTTGCAGCAAATGTAGGGGATCGAGGTAAGTGTCTCTTACGCTAATCGAAGCGCGTACTTGTGGATGGCGCTCCAATAAATGTTGCTCTCCTGTTAAATGCAGCACTTGCTCAACCGCCTGACTAAGATGCCGGTACAGCTGCTCACCAAAGCCACGCAATTGATCGGCGACCAGTCGCTCATCATATAAGCGCGCAATACCTGAGTCCGCTTTTAATAGCACCATTTCCAGCATATCAATGCGTGCACGGAAAAATGGCCACTGATCGCGCATCTCCATCAAAATAGCTTCCTCGTTACGCGCTAGCGCATTTTGCAGAGCAGTTTCCCAGCCCAGCCACGCCGGCAACATCATGCGTGTTTGCGTCCAAGCAAAAATCCAAGGAATCGCACGTAAACTTTCGATGCCACCACTACGTCGACGCGCTGGACGACTGCCCAAAGGTAAGCGTCCTAACTCTTGCTCTGGTGTGGCTTGACGGAAATACTCAACAAATTGCGGGTGTTCGCGTACAGTTTTTCGATAAGCCTGTAAACCATCGGCGGCTAAACGCTCCATCACCGCACGCCAACTCTCTTTCGGCGCTGGAGGCGGTAATAAGGTCGCTTCAAGCACTGAGGCAATGTATAAGTTTAAATTCTGCGCCGCCACTTTTGGCAAGCCATATTTAAAACGAATCACTTCCCCTTGTTCAGTGGTACGGAAACGCCCCGCCACCGAGCCGGGTGGTTGCGACAAAATGGCTTCGTGCGCTGGTCCGCCACCGCGTCCGACAGTACCGCCACGACCATGGAATAAAATCAGTTCAACACCCTGCTTGGCACACACTGCAACCAACTCTTCTTGCGCTCGGTATTGCGACCACGCTGCCGCAGTAGTGCCTGCATCTTTGGCGGAATCAGAATAGCCAATCATCACTTCTTGCGGGCCTGCCAAACTATTACGGTAGTCAGCCAGACTCAATAACTGATCAATCACACCCGCCGCATTGTGTAAATCATCTTGGGTTTCAAAGAGCGGCACAATGCGCATCGGCCGATTCAGCCCTGCTTCTTTCAATAGCAGCTGCACAGCAAGAACATCAGAAGGTGCTGAAGCCATGGAAATGACATAAGAGCCCAGTGCATCTGCCGAGGCTTGGGCAATCACTCGGCAAGTATCCAATACTTCTTGAGTATCAGCACTGGCGACAAATGCATTGGATAACAGTGGGCGGCGGCTGTGCAGTTCGCTTAATAAAAAACTCTGGCGCTGCGCTTCACTCCACTGCGCATACGCGCCCAAACCAAGCCATTGGGTGATTTCATTTAACGCACTGCTATGACGCGCAGCATCTTGACGAATATCGAGGCGCACTAGGGACAATCCAAAGGTTGTCGTACGCCGAATGGTATCCAGTAAGTCGCCGTCAGCAATCAGCCCCATACCGCACTCATGCAGCGAACGATAGCACAGCAATAATGGCGCTAATAACTCATTGGTATCCTGGAGAATATCGGCAGATAAGGCTGAACCATTGGACAATGCCGCTTGCAGCTCAGCACGTGTTTTGCGTAAACGGGCCCGCAATTTTTTCATTAACACGCGATACGGTTCGTCACTCTCACCAACAAGTTCAAGCAATTCTGCACTGGCATCCTGCATGGATAGCTCAGCAGTGAGACGCGAAATGTCTCGCAAGAATAAATCCGCGGCAATCCAGCGCGCCAATAACAACACGGTTTTGGTCACCCGTGCCGTAACATTAGGGTTGCCATCACGGTCACCACCCATCCAAGTGGCAAAACGAATCGGCGTGGCGGTGATCGGTAGCTTATTGCCGCCGGCCGCTTGCAAAGTTGTATCGATGTGACGCAGGACATTGGGAATGGCTTGCCAAAGCGAACGCTCAATCACTGCAAAACCCCAGCGCGCTTCATCCACAGGCGTTGGTTGTGCACTACGAATTTCTGTGGTGTGCCAGACTTCGGCAATTAATCGGCGTAATTTCCCAATGATTTTCTCACGCTCAGCCGCAGTAAGATCGGTATGATCCAGCGCTGCTAATTGCTGCGCAATGGCATCGTACTTCATTATCAAAGTGCGCCGCGATACTTCGGTTGGATGCGCAGTCAGTACCAACTCAATGTCTAAATCAGCCACGACTTGCGATAAGCCTTGCGGATCGTGGCCAGCCATTTGCAGACGCTCAAGCAGCGAGGCAAGCATTTGCTCTTCAAAAGCAGATTCTTCGTCACTGCGGCGACGACGAATTAAATGATACTGATCAGCAATATTCGCTAAATTAAGAAACTGGTTAAAACCGCGCGCCACTGGCAGCAGCTCATCTTCGGATAACTGATCTAAGGTTTCGGTCAATTGCTGACGACCGTCATCTGCCCCGCGACGCGCCGCTTTTGCACCTTTACGAATGCGCTCGATTTTTTCTAAGAACGCTTCGCCGCGTTGCTCACGCATCGTTGAACCAAGCAGCTCACCCAATAAATGAACATGCTCGCGCAGACGTGAATCAATTGGAATCATGCTAGCTCTCCACTAAGGTTTCCCCTCAGCTTGCCGAGTTATCCAGCGTCTGGCAAGAAAACTTTAGTGCTCTAAACTTCGGCAAAGCTAGATATGCATGGATATTACTGCGCGCCAAACTCACAGCGCACTGCGCGCTTTTTGTCATCAACTAACACACCACTGAGCCCTTTTTGCTTCGTATCAAACAAGACCAGGATACCATCCATACACTGGGCAACTTGTTCCGCAGGTTTTAACGACACTTTATAGTCTTCGCCAGGAATGGTTTTCAGCATGGTGTACTCAGCCAGCAGTAGAGCATCAGAAGGCTTGGCCATATGCAGATAACCGTAATAGCTTAAAACCGCCACAGTACCCAACATGCTAGCAATAGCAGTGGCAATCAATGGTCGCAAGTCGCGCTCACTCATACTGTCTCCATACTTACATAGTGGTAAAAAATCTAAGTGGCGCAGTCTCAAACTGATACAAAACTGCGCGCTGATCTTAGTTGATTAATGCTCTGGACGCATGTGCGGGAATAAAATCACATCGCGAATTGAAGCAGAATCAGTCAACAACATCACTAAGCGATCAATACCTATACCTTCACCGGCGGTTGGCGGCATGCCATATTCCAAAGCACGGACAAAATCAGCATCGTAATGCATGGCCTCGTCATCGCCGGCATCTTTATCAGCCACTTGCGCTAAGAAACGCTCGGCCTGATCTTCCGCATCATTGAGCTCAGAATACGCATTGGCTATTTCACGGCCACCAATAAAGAGTTCAAAGCGATCAGTGACGCTTTGATCATCATCATTACGACGCGCCAGCGGCGACACTTCAAAAGGATAACGGGTGATAAAAGTAGGCTGCTCCAGCAGGTGCTCAACCGTCTCTTCAAAGATCATCGTCTGTAACTTACCAAGGCCTTCAAACCCCATCACCTTAGCACCGTGCTTTTTCGCTAGCGCGCGCGCTGTGTCAATATCTGTTAAATCAGCTGCGCTAATGTCCGGGTTGTACTTTAAGATCGAATCAAACAACGAGATACGTTGGAAGGGTTCGCCAAAGTGGAAGACCTTGCCTTGGTACGGCACATCAGTTGTACCCAATACCGCTTGCGCTAACTCACGAAACAGCTCTTCGGTCAGGTCCATATTATCTTCATAATCGGCATAGGCCTGATAGAATTCCAACATGGTAAATTCAGGGTTGTGGCGGGTTGATACACCTTCATTGCGGAAGTTACGGTTGATTTCAAAGACACGCTCAAAACCACCGACCACCAAACGCTTCAAATACAATTCTGGAGCAATGCGCAAGTACATTGGTAAATCTAAGGCATTATGATGGGTCTCAAAAGGCTTGGCCGCTGCACCCCCTGGAATGGTTTGCAACATTGGAGTTTCCACTTCCAAAAAATCACGCGCCGTTAGGAAGTTACGAATATAAGCGATAACTTTTGAACGAACCTGAAAGGTATGGCGCACGTCTTCGTTAACAATTAAATCAACATAACGCTGACGATAGCGTTGCTCGGTATCCACCAAACCATGATGTTTATCCGGCAGCGGACGCAGAGATTTAGTCAGTAACTGAACCTGCTCCATGTGCACATACAAGTCACCTTTACCCGAGCGCGACAACGTACCCTCAATACCAATAATATCGCCCAAATCCCAGCTTTTAATCTCAGCCAGTTTTTCTTCTGGGAGGTTTTTACGATCGACATAGGCCTGCAAGCGCCCTGTCATATCTTGGATGACCATAAAAGCGCCGCGGTTGAGCATAATGCGGCCAGCCACTTTTACGGGAATTGCGGCACTGGCTAACTGCTCTTTGCTATCGTCGGCGTAAGCCTTCTGAATATCAGCACAGTAATGTTCGCGACGAAAATCATTTGGAAAGGCATTGCCCTTAGCACGGACGCTGGCTAGCTTTTCTTTACGCAAGGCGATTAGTTTGTTTTCTTCGTCTTGCAACTCGTGCAGGGATGGCGCTTGTTCACTCATGATAGTTCCCACTAATTTATTCAGGTCGCTGCTTGAGCGATTGTAGGCACGTCAATAGCGTGCTGATTACAGCGTCGACACGTGGTGACGTGCCGCGACTGATCAAAGTCCTTGTTTTAGACTCGCCTCTAAAAACTGATTGAGGTCACCATCTAATACAGCATCGCAGTTACTTTCTTCAACGTTGGTACGCAAGTCTTTAATCCGCGATTGATCCAATACATAAGAGCGGATCTGATGCCCCCAGCCAATATCTGACTTACTGTCTTCGAGCTCTTGCGAGGCGGCGTTACGTTTGGATAACTCCAGTTCATACAACTTGGCGCGCAACATTTTCATGGCGGTATCACGGTTAGCATGCTGTGAGCGTTCGTTCTGGCAACTGACCACAGTATTGGTTGGTACGTGAGTAATACGTACCGCCGAGTCGGTGGTATTCACGTGCTGGCCACCGGCACCGGAAGAGCGGTAGGTGTCAATACGTAAGTCAGCCGGATTAATGTCAATTTCAATATTGTCATCAATTTCAGGTGAGACAAATACCGCGGTAAATGAGGTATGACGGCGATTACCTGAGTCAAACGGGCTTTTACGCACTAAGCGGTGCACGCCTGTTTCGGTACGTAACCAACCAAAGGCGTAATCACCTTTAATATGCAAAGTGGCACCTTTGATGCCGGCCACGTCACCTGCAGACAACTCCATAATGGTTGCTTCAAAACCGTTATGATCGGCCCAGCGCAAATACATACGCAGCAAAATATTGGCCCAATCCTGTGCTTCAGTACCACCAGAGCCCGCTTGAATATCCAAGTACGCGTTATTGGCATCCATTTCACCACTGAACATGCGGCGAAACTCAAGTTTGCCAAGTACCTCGCCTAAACGCGCCACTTCTGCACGAACTTCTTCAACGGCTTCTTCATCATTTTCTTCAACGGCCATTTCCAGCAGTTCTTTTGCGTCTGTTACACCGCTTTCTAGGTTGTCTAACGTCTCGACAACTTGCGCCAGCAATGAACGCTCACGACCAAGATTTTGCGCATACTCTGGATTATTCCAAATAGCTGGATCTTCCAGCTCACGATTCACTTCGGTGAGACGCTCACTCTTGGTAGCGTAGTCAAAGATACCCCCGAATGACTTGCGTACGCTCAGCTAAGTCATTGATGGCTTGATGAATTGGATTGACTTCCATAACAGACAATTCTCGCTTAATTGAACAACATAAAAACGCGGATTATACCCCAATAAATGCCCACTGTGCGCAGCGCAACGGTGCAGTAAACGCTTTTGTTTAGCGAGGACTGATACTGGACACCATCAACTGCAGACTTTGATTGCCGCGAAACTCATTAATGTCCAGTGTATAGGCGACTTGGGCATGACGAATGGTTGGATTGGGCCATACATCCAAGTCAATATTAAACGCAATAGCATCCAAAGCCGGCGCATTTTGCGCGCTTTGTAAAACCAGTTTCAGGTGCTTTTCACCAACCAATCTTTGACTGATAATTTTAAAATCACCATGAAACAAAGGCTCAGGAAAACGTTGCCCCCAAGGCCCCGCATGACGCAACTGTTGCGCCAACTGCAGATCAAACTCGTGAGCCGCCAAGCAGCCATCGGAATAAATACGCCCGGTTAAATCATCAGCCGTCAGCTGACGACGCACTTCAGCATCAAAAGCTTTAGCAAAAGCTTCATAATGGATGGCTTGCAAGCTCAAACCCGCCGCCATAGCATGCCCACCAAACTTACTGATCAACTCAGGAAAACGTGCCGCTACTGCATCCAGCGTGTCACGAATGTGTAAACCGGGAATTGAACGCGCTGAACCCTTTAACAGCCCTCCTCCAGCATCAGCAAAGGCAATTACTGGGCGGTGATAACGCTCTTTCATGCGTGAGGCTAAAATACCAATCACACCTTGATGCCATTCAGGCTCAAATAAACACAGGCCAAAAGGCAAGTTATCCAAGGGTAAGTCTTTGAGCTGCACCAAGGCCTCACGCTGCATGCTTTGCTCAATGTGTTTACGATCTTGATTGAGTTGTTCCAACTGCTGGGCGCGCCACAAAGCACCATCAGCATCTTCGCTGAGTAAGCACTCAATACCTAAACTGATGTCATCCAAACGTCCAGCGGCATTCAGACGCGGACCAACAATAAAACCCAAATCCGTTGACACTAAACGACGATGATCACGCCGTGCTACATTCAAGATCGCCTGCAAGCCGGGACGTGCTCGACCCGCGCGAATTCGCGCCAAGCCTTGATGGACTAAAATACGATTATTGGCATCCAAAGGCACCACGTCGGCGACGCTGCCAAGCGCTACTAAGTCTAACAACTCGGCTAAGTTCGGCTCTTGAATGTTCTGTTGGGCAAACCAGCCATTGCTGCGCAAGTGCGCACGCAAGGCGAGCAACACATAAAACATCACGCCGACACCGGCTAAGGCTTTACTGGGAAACTCACACCCTAGCTGATTAGGATTGACAATTGCATCGGCAGCCGGCAACTGGGCACCCGGCAAGTGATGGTCCGTTACCAATACTTTAAGACCCGCTGCTTGCGCCGCCGCAACGCCTTCAAGACTGGAAATACCGTTATCCACCGTCACCAATAAATCTGGCTGACGCTCTAGCGCCACAGCAACAATTTCAGGTGTCAGTCCGTAACCATAATCAAAACGATTAGGTACTAAATAATCAACATGCACTGCACCCAGCATGCGCAACCCTAAAACGCCAACACAACTGGCCGTCGCACCATCGGCATCAAAATCCCCGACAATCAAAATACGTTGACGCCGCTCAAGGGCTTGGCTCAGCAACTGCACCGCTGCATCCATCCCCTTCAGTAAATGAGCGGGTAACAAGCGTGCCAAACCTTTTTCCAGTTCGGCCGCATGAGCAACGCCACGTGCGGCATAAATACGGGTTAACAGCGGCGGCAGATCACCTAAGTCGGGCAGGACAGTGGGCAGTGGTCGTTGTTCGATACGCATTGCAATATATTTCTCTTGTCTAATCTTGGCGAGCGGCAAAAGTCTGACTAGGACGCTGTCACTTCTCCGTGCTCACCGTGCAACCATTCCAATTCAATACTGTGCTGGCCACGCTCATCCGTGATAAACACATCGCCATCACTGATCATCACGCTCCAATTGATCGTGCGCGGTAAGTCTTCTGCCAAATGAGTCAAAGACTCCTGGCTGATAGCCAGTACATGTAAGTTTTTTAAACCTCGCACCTGATCGAGCTCTTTGCCGATCCAAGTGCGCAAACTACCGTAGGCCAAAACGCTTAAGCGCTCAGCACGGCGCGAGCACCAGGTCATGCGTTCAGCGCTGGGCTGACCCACTTCAATCCAATGCACAATACGCCCATCCAAGCTTTTCTCACACACGGCGGGCTCGTCAACATTCGATAAGCCGCGACCAAACTCAATCTGCTGCGCATGCCAAAGCGCGCGCGCCAGCAAGCGTGACAATAACCGCTCAGCGGTTTCGGATGGATGACGCGCCATACTAAAGCGCAGACTGTCATAGACATTGCGATCCATATCGGTCAGATTCAGTTCAACTTTATAAGGCGTGGCTTGCAAAGCCATAGTGGTGTTCTCTTGAGGATAACAAAGCGGCCAAGTCTAACCTGTTCTGTCGCTCGATGCCGCACCACGATAACAATGCGGTTATTCGTAGTAGCCCAATGTATTGATATAAAACAAGCAAGATCAGGGCTAAACGGTGGTCTTTACCCAAGTAGATGCCGCATAATGCGCACTGTTACTCATTTACAAATATTTATATAGCTATTTCGTTTTCGTCCACGGAGCTCGATAACTGTAATGATCCGTTTTAGCCGTTTTCTGTTGCTCATCGGCTTTTGCATATCGTCCATGATGACTCACGCAGACGATAATTCGCTGCTTATCGCACCTGCACAACAATGCAGCTTAGAGCGTATTGCCAGCGAGCCTAAACTGACTCTGGAAGAATGCTTAATATTTGCTCAGCTCGGCTATGCTGATGCGCAATTCGTTCTTGGCGAGTACTGGTATCAAGGCCACTATGCTCCACGTGATTTCCAACAAGCACTGAAATGGTTTGAACAAGCCTCTGTACAAGGCCATGCCCTCTCCCAGCTCCGCTTAGGCACCATGTTTTATCGTGGCGAAGGCGTTCCAGCCAACACCATCCAAGCCTATATAGTGCTGAAAATGTCAGCGATCAATGGTTCCGATGAAGCACTGGACAGCGCAGACCAAGTTGCCTTACAAATGCAACGTGATGAACTTGAAATAGCTAACCAAGTGCTGGCACAGATTTTTCGCAGCTATTTACTTCAACTTAGCGATACCACTATTGCCCCATAAATAATTGCATCAAAGGGCGGCTGGAGATCATGATGCTCACTCTTTATCGCCTCACTTGCTTGATTATCAGCAGTCTTTTTATTCAGCTGTGCTTGGCCCAAGAGCCTACAAGCACAAACCCAGTAGACACTGATCCAGCCAAACAAGAGCTTCCACGCAGCACACCACTGACGCGCAACATTTTAGCGGCACAGGCTATTCAACTTGGTTTAGACGCGCAACAACTGATCACTTTAAGCACAGCACGAGAGCATTTTTCCGCGCTTTTCTTAGCCGCCAACCACGCTCAGCCGCATGGCTTAGTGATTTTATTACCAGGGATAGGCGAATCCTTTAACTGGCCAACTGCAATTGGCCCTTTACGCAACAAATTACCTGATGCCGGCTGGCATACTTTAAGTTTAAACTTACCATCACCGCCAGAGACAGAAATCGACATCCCCTCGATTCTAGCCGAGCCCGTAGCTGAACAAATCATTATTGAGCCTCCAGCGCCTGCAGCGCCAATAGATACTCAAGAGCCTGGTACAAGCGATTTACCTGAAGAAAATACAACAGAAGAAGCGCCAGAAGAACAACCTGAAATGGTTGAAGAAGTGCTAACCGAAGGGGACGATACAGCTCTAGCCGCTGAACCAGCAGCGCCTGTTATCGAAGCGTTACCGCCGCTGACCTATCCTGAGCGTATCACTAGCTTTCTTGATGCTGCGTTTGACTATGCCAAACAGCTACAAGCCCCTGAAGTTATTATCCTAGGGCATCATGAAGGCGCCTATTGGGCACTTAAGTATGCAGCCGAACAACCTCCTGCGGCAGCGCCACCTGTTGTTTTAATTGCCCCGCGTACTCATCGGCAAGCAAGCTTTGCATACGAAAAATTGATCGAGGCCAATACTTCAGCCATCGCCGACTTCTACTATAAGGGCGATCGTGTCACAGAAGCAGCCGCCAAGCAGCGCTTACAGGCAAGCAAGCGCGCTGGATTAGAGCACTATCAGCAAATTGGTTTGACAACAGCCCATCCATCCATAACACAAGAACACCTGTTTCGCCGAGTAAAAGGATGGCTCAATCAACGGTAACTTGAGATGTTTAGTTAGGTTAAACTCTGCAAACTAATCATCTCTTGCTTTTATTGAATACGGATATCCTATGCGTGCTTTATTTATTTTTTTGTTAGTCAGCTTAACCAGCTTTGCCACAGCAGATCAAACCGCGATGCAGAAACTGAACAACCTGCTCGCAGATCCAACTGCCCAAGAGCAGGCTTATGCGGCAGGCCATGAGCGTATTACTTTTTGCAAACACTGCCACGGCGAAGACGGCAACAGTAAGCGCAATTACATTCCCAATCTAGCTGAGCAAAATCCCATTTACTTGTTTAATGCTTTTGAAAAATTTGCTAATGGCGAACGCACTGATTTTGTTATGTCAAAACTGGCTAAAAACCTAAGCGTTGACGATCGGGTCAATATCGCTCTGTATTACGGCAAGCAGAAAGTTGTAGTTATCCCTAGTGAGTCGCCCAATCTGCGCGATCAAGGTCAGGCTAAATTCAAGCAAGTGTGCCAAGGTTGTCATGGCATTAATGGTGAAGGTAAAGAGGATATGCCAAGACTGGCCGGCCAACCTGCAGAGTACATTACTCGCACGTTGAAAAATTTCCGCAGTAAAGATCCAAGCCGTGCCGCCTCTGTCATGTTATCTATCACTGAGAACATGACAGATGATGAAATTCATTCGGTGGCCAGCTACATCCAAGAACTGGATATCTAAAGGTTGCTTATAGCTGCTTGCGCAGCAGCGCGTAAGCATTGTGCAATGCTCGGGTTGTTTCCGTGGCGGCGTGAATTTGCGCAGGCGTCGCGCCAGCACCAATCATTTTATCGGGATGGTGCAGACTAAGCTGACGGCGATAAGCTCTCTTGATAACAGCCAAGGAATCAGTGCGACGCACTCCCAACAACTGTAAAGCAGCATCTAACTCATTCAGCGCTGGGCGTTGCGGGTGGCTACGCTGGGGTTTTGCCAGTTCTTCGTAGCGCGCACAGGCGGCTTTTGAGCACCCAAGCCAATGTGCACATTGCGTTAAGATACGGCGCTGTTTGACTGTCGCGGCACCTTCGACCATCGCCATACGCCAGCCCGCCAAGAGTAAGCGCTCAGATTGTTCAGGACCGCGGTAGTGGTGGCGCAAACTGCTACGCAGCTCAAGCAAGCGACAGTCTTTTCCTGCTGAAAAAGCAGCAATTGCAGCGTTCTGAGAAGCGCCAAAGAGTTGCAGTTTTTGCATTTCTACGCGCGCCATTTTAATGTGCTCTGGGGAAACCCTACCTGTGCTTTTCGCCACATGCCCCAGCAGCATAAATAACGTTTGTTGCGCATCCATGCGTTT
>RRZU010692706.1_pt1 | contig 12290 bp, 11 predicted proteins | sample 2165561 | NCBI WGS metagenome assembly RRZU01 (sample SAMN10456909, study PRJNA506462) | wastewater metagenome | isolation source: wastewater sludge | place: USA: Moscow, Idaho | reverse complement strand
CCCCTTCAAGGACGGGGGTCAACTGATTTCCGCCGGCGGGGAAGACCCCGCCTTTGCATCGCGAGGCAAATCAGCCGCCCCCCGTCCTCCTCCACATGCGTTCCGGCCCCGAAGGCGGGGTGAAGGGGCGTCCCCAGTGACCGCTTCCGCAGCCCATGAAGGCCGCGCGGGATGTCGCGCGGACGAGACAGGCCCGGAGGCAAGAAAAAGATGACCACCCAATTCCAGATGGATAACGTTGACCGCAGCCCAGCTCTTTCCCAGACCGCTTGGGCACTCCAGGAGCTTCAGCTCTACGGCACCCGTGCGTTTCAGGACGAGGCCGATCTGCGCCCGATGCCGGAACCCGAACGCCTCATCGAAGCCGTCGCGGATATCTTCGACGCAATCGCTGCCACCCTTGGCGACACGCGCATGGAACCCGACCTTGAAGAGCTGCTCTGGGGCCAGGTCAACCTCTTCCACCGCGCCGCTGCCCGGGTCGAACGCCTGCTCGACGACAATGAAGTCGCGCAGTCCCGCCTGCAGCGGGAACAGGACGGCTCCGAGGTGAAGTCGACCGAACTTGAGCGCCTAACGGCCGAGGGCGCGAGCCTTGTCGAACGGCGGCATTGTCTTGAAGCCTTCCGTGACCGTAGCGCCGAGGCTTTTGAAGTCCACACGGGTTCAACCTGGCGGCCCCGCTCCGGTTCGATGGTGAACCACCGGCACCTGACCGCGGCTCTGATCGACAGCCGAGATTTCCTGTCCGCCAAGCGCCGGTCCGAGACCGAAGTGATGCTGCCCGCAGGCCCCAAGGTCGCCCTTACCGGTGGGACCGACTTCAACGATCATCGCCTGATCTGGGGCAAGCTCGATCAGGTCCGGACCAAGCATCCCGACATGGTCCTTCTCCACGGTGGCAGCGGTAAGGGGGCCGAGCTCATCGCCGCCAAATGGGCCGAAGCCCGGGGCGTGACGCAGGTCGCCTTCAAGCCCGACTGGACCAAGCACGCCAAGGCCGCACCGTTCAAGCGCAACGACGCCATGCTGGACGTGCTCCCCGTGGGCGTCCTCGTCTTCCCGGGCAATGGCATCCAGGAAAACCTCGCCGACAAGGCCAAGAAGCTGGGCATTCCGGTCCTGAAGTTCGAGAAGGGGGCGTGAGCCCCCGCAGAGGGCTACGCGTTTCCAGTCAGAGAGTTTAGCACGTCAGCCTTATTGGATTGAAAAACAGACCAGACACCATCATGGTTGTGAAAACAAACAGATTTGTGTGCCAGTGTCTGAACCCGTCAACCAGAACCCCGAACAGATCGCCCGCGATCAGATCGACAAGCGGCTGTCGGCAGCGGGTTGGCTGGTGCAGGACAAGGCGTCGCTGAACCCGAACGCGGCCCTTGGTGTCGCCGTTCGGGAATATCCGACCGATACTGGGCCTGCCGACTATGTGCTATTCGTCGATGGTCGCGCGGTTGGCGTGGTCGAGGCAAAACCAGACAGCTGGGGTGAGCGCCTGACGACGGTTGAAGAACAGTCCTCGGGCTATGCCACTGCCAAGCTGAAATGGGTAAAAAATGCGGAGCCGCTACCGTTCCTTTACGAAAGCACCGCCGTCGTCACACGGTTTACTGATGGCCGCGACCCCAGCCCCCGCTCGCGCGAGGTGTTCACCTTTCACCGCCCCGAAACCCTGAAGGCGTGGCGCAATGATCCGTTGTCTCTACGCGCGGGGTTGCAGCAGCTGCCAGATCTGAACACCGACAACCTGCGTGACTGCCAGATCAAGGCGATCACCAAGCTGGAAGCCTCGCTCCAACTCGGCAAGCCCCGCGCCTTGGTCCAGATGGCGACCGGCTCGGGCAAGACCTTCACGGCCATCACCCAGATCTACCGCCTTCTGAAACACGCCGGCGCGCGGCGCATTCTGTTTCTGGTCGATACCAAGAACCTAGGCGAGCAGGCCGAGGGTGAGTTCATGGCCTATCTGCCGAACGATGATAACCGCAAGTTCACCGAGCTTTACAATGTCCAGCGCCTCACCTCGCCGTCGATGGCGGGTGATACGCAGGTCGTGATTTCCACCATCCAGCGCATGTACGCCACCCTGAAGGGCGAGCCGCTGGACGAGGCCGCCGAAGATCAACACCCCGAAGATCAGCAATGGCGCCGCCGCGAACCCTTGCCTGTCGTCTATAACCCGAAACTGCCGTCCGAGACTTTTGATGTCGTGGTGATCGACGAATGCCACCGCTCCATCTACAACCTCTGGCGTCAGGTGATCGAATACTTTGATGCCTTCCTGATTGGCCTGACCGCCACGCCCGACGCTCGCACCTATGGGTTTTTCCAACAAAACGTCGTCAGCGAATACACCCACGAAAATGCCATTGCCGACAAAGTGAACGTCGGCAACGAGGTGTTCCTCATTGAGACCGAGATCAGTCAGGCGGGCGGCAAACTGCAGGCCCAGCAACTGATTGAGAAGCGCGAACGCCAGACGCGCGCGCGCCGTTGGGAGACGCAAGAGGATGAAGCCGCCTATGCCGCGACCCAGCTTGACCGTTCCGTCGTGGCCCCCGACCAGATCCGCACCGTGATCCAGACCTTCCGCGACCAGTGGCCGGCCATTTTCCCCGGCCGCCGCGAACTACCCAAAACCCTGATCTTCGCGAAAACCGACAGCCACGCCGATGACATCATCCAGACCGTCCGCACCGAATTCGGCGAAAGCAACGATTTCTGCCGCAAGATCACCAACGGGGCCAAGAACCCGAAATCCACCCTCTCCGCCTTTCGCAACGAATATTACCCGCGCATTGCCGTCACTGTCGACATGATCGCCACCGGAACCGACGTCAAACCTTTGGAATGTCTGATCTTCATGCGCGATGTGAAGTCGAAAAACTATTTCGAACAGATGAAGGGCCGTGGCACCCGCGTTGTTGACCCCGACGCGTTGAAAAAAGTCAGTCCGTCGGCGCAGGCGAAAACCCACTATGTCATCATTGATGCCGTGGGGGTCACCAAATCCCTGAAAACTGCCAGCCAGCCCTTAGACAGCAAACCTTCTATTCCCTTCAAAGACCTGGCCTATGGGCTGATGATGGGCGACCGATCCGAGGAAACCGTCAGCTCCCTCGCATCGCGCCTCTCGCGGCTGGATAACAAACTGGACGCCACCGATCAGGCTAAGATCGCGGACCTCGCGGGCCGCCCCTTGGCGGGCATCATTCGCGACCTCTTCGACGCGATTGATGCCGACAAGGTCGAGGCGGACGCCAAGGCCGCAGGCCACCCCGAGCCCGATGACACCGCCATGAACACGGCACGCGAAGCGCGGATCAAACATGCCGCCAACCTGTTCACCGGCCCGCTGATCAACCTGATCGACACCATCCGCCGCGACCATGAACAGACCATCGACCATGACAGCAAAGACACCCTGCTGCGGGCCGAATGGGCGGGCGATGTGACCGAAAACGCCACCCAGATCACCAGCGATTTTGCCAGCTATCTGAACGATAACCGCGACACCGTGGCCGCCCTGACCATCTATTTCAACACCCCGGCCCGCCGTGCCGAGGTGTCTTTTGCCATGGTCAAAGAGCTGTTGCACCGGCTGACAACCGATCAGCCCCGCCTTGCCCCCCTGACCGTCTGGCGCGCCTATGCGCATCTTGATGGATATAAAGGCGACAACCCGGCCAGCGATCTGACCGCCCTTGTCGCCCTTGTCCGCCGCGTCACCGGCCTTGATGCCACCCTGACCCGCCATTCCGACCGCGTGCGCCGCAATTTCCAGAACTGGATCTTGAAACGCCATTCGGGCGCGGGCGAGAAATTCACCGAGGCGCAGATGGACTGGCTGCGCATGATCCGCGACCATCTGGCCACGTCTTTCATCATCGAGGCTGATGATCTGGACATGGCCCCCTTTGACGGCAAGGGCGGAATGGGGCAGATGTATGCCCTGTTTGGAGAAGGGACGCAGGACGTTATGACCGAGATGAATGAGGCGCTCTCGGCATGACGGAATTGCCGAAGGGGTGGGCGGTCGCTTCGTTTTCGCAAATCGGGACATGGATGGGGGGCGGAACGCCCTCCAAAGCGGTTGGATCTTTCTGGGGCGGGCCAATTCCTTGGATCTCTCCAAAGGACATGAAGACGAAGATCATTCGGTCAACGATTGATGGCATTACTACCGAAGCTGTCGATAACTCGGCGGCAAAATTGATACCGACTGGCTCCGTGGTGATTGTCGCGCGTTCCGGCATCCTTGCACATACGCTTCCCGTTGCTATCACCGCAATTGAAAGCACCCTAAATCAGGACATGAAGGCGCTTGCCCTATCCAAAGGCATCGAGTCTGAGTTCGTCGCTTGGGGATTGCGTGCTTTTGAGCAAGCGATCTTGAACAAGTGCCGTAAAGGCGGAACTACAGTTCACAGCATCGAAATGCCAAGCTTGATCGCTTTCGAATTGCCAATCCCCCCCACCAACGAACAACGCCGCATTGTTGAGAAGATCGAGGCGATGTTTGAGCGGATCGACAAGGGGGTTGAAAGCTTGGCGGCGGCGAAAATCACGCTGGGGCTTTACCGCCAGTCCCTGCTGAAATCCGCATTCGAGGGCCGCCTGACCGCCGCTTGGCGCGCCCAGAACCCAGACAAACTGGAACCGCCAAAGGCCCTGCTGGCCCGCATCCAAAAAGAACGCGAAACCCGCTACAAAGCCGCCCTCGACGACTGGCAAACCGCCCTCTCCGAATGGCGCGCAGGTGGTGAGGTGGGCCGGAAGCCGGGGAAGCCTTCGCGGCCGCGCGACATGACTGCTAAAGCCGTGGACATGGGTTTGCTTGGCTGGGCAACCATCCCCCTTGGTCTGATGATTGACACACCAGCTTACGGCACGTCGAAGAAGTGCGATTACAACGGTGGCGCCCACGGCGTTTTGAGGATTCCGAACGTTACTTCCGGTAGGATCGACGCCACAGATTTGAAATCAGCCGATTTTGACGAAGGCGAAATCGAGCAATATTCGCTTATCGAAGGCGACATCCTTACAGTGCGTTCAAATGGAAGCCTTTCGGCGGTCGGAAAGCCTGCCATTATCTCAGCGAAAGATGTGGGCTACCTGTTCGCAGGGTATCTTATCCGGCTACGAGCAATTCCTGGCTCTTTGGTCCCTCAATACCTCGCCTATTTAATGACCGAACCACATATCCGCGATCAGATTGAAGAAAAGGCAAAGTCGACCAGCGGCATCAACAACATCAGCGCGAAAGAGTTGCAGGACCTCAACGTCCCCGTCTGCTCCCTAGCCGAACAAGCCGAAATCACCCGCATCCTCGATGCCCGCCTGACCGCCGCCGATGCGATGGAGGCCGAAATCAACGCAGCCCTGTCGCGCGCCGAAGCCCTGCGCCAGTCCATCCTGAAACAAGCCTTCGCAGGCACCCTCGTGCCACAAGACCCCACCGACGAACCCGCCCCCACCCTTCTGGCCCGCATCAAGGCCGAACGGGCAAAGGCGGGCCGCGCGAAACCCACCCGAAAGGCCAAGGCATGAACACCGCCCCCATCGTCTCCAAGGTCTGGAGTTTCTGCACCACCCTGCGGGATGATGGCGTGGGCTATGGCGATTATCTGGAGCAGCTGACCTATCTGATCTTCCTGAAGATGGCTGATGAATATGGGCGGCCACCCTATAGTCGTGACATCGGAATCCCAGCGGGATTCGATTGGACCAGCCTAACCACCCGGCGCGGCGCGGATCTAGAGGCGCATTATGTTGCTCTGCTGCGCAAACTCGGCGAACAGCGGGGCATGCTGGGGCAGATCTTCACCAAGTCGCAGAACAAGATCACCGACCCTGCCAAGCTGTTCCGCCTGATCGACATGGTGGACAGCACGAAATGGGTGATGCTGGGCGCGGATGTAAAGGGCGACATCTATGAGGGTCTGCTGGAGCGCAACGCCGAGGATACGAAATCCGGCGCAGGCCAGTATTTCACACCACGCGCGCTGATCCGGGCTATGGTTGCTTGCATGCGGCCCGAACCCGGCCAGACAATCGCCGATCCAGCCTGTGGGACGGGTGGCTTCTTCCTTGCCGCGCATGACTATCTGACTGACCCCGCGCATTTCGCCCTCGACAAGGATCAAAAGGCCTTTCTGAAACACCACACCTTTGTCGGGAATGAAATCGTTGCCGGCACCCGGCGCCTGTGTCTGATGAACATGTTCCTGCATGGGATCGGTGAGATGACGGGCGAAAGCCTTGTCTCGCCCACTGACGCCCTGATCTCGGCCCCGTCCAAGGGGGTGGATATCGTGCTGGCGAACCCGCCCTTCGGCAAGAAAAGTTCGATGAGTTTTACCAATGCCGAGGGCGAGCAGGAGACCGAGGATCTGACCTATAATCGGCAGGATTTCTGGGCAACGACATCGAACAAGCAGCTGAATTTTGTCCAGCACATCCGGGCCATGCTCAAGACGACCGGTCGCGCCGCGGTGGTCGTGCCCGACAACGTGTTGTTCGAAGGCGGGGCCGGAGAGGTGATCCGCCGCAAGCTGTTGCAGAACACAGAGTTGCATACGATCCTGCGGCTGCCGACGGGCATTTTCTATGCCCAGGGCGTGAAGGCCAATGTGATTTTTTTCGACAACCGGCCCGCCAGCCCTGACCCGCAGACTTCGGCTGTTTGGTTCTATGATTACCGCACCAACGTTCATCACACGCTGAAACAGAAGCCGCTGTCTGAGGCACATCTGGAAGATTTCGTAACCTGCTACAATCCTGCTGCCAGACATGATCGCAAGGCGACATGGTCGGAAGATACGCCCGATGGCCGCTGGCGCGCCTTTTCGCGGGACGAATTGCTGAAGCGCGACAAGGCTAGCCTTGATCTCTTCTGGCTCAAGGACGCGACGATGACCGACCTCGACAACCTGCCAGAGCCCGAAGTTCTGATGTCTGAAATCATGGAAAATCTTGAGGCCGCGATGGAACAATTCGCGGCGGCAAGTAGGGCCTGAAAGCTAAGCCCGCCCACCCGTACCTGCTTTAGGACCATAGATGATCCTCTATAAAACGATTGCTTTTCAGTTTGGGCGCTTCCTCGACACAGGGCGGCCCGGCAATGAATTTGATCTCGTTGGCCGCATTGTTCCTACTGAAGAAACTCGGGTCAATCGACGGGCAATCCTTAGCGAGCTCGGCGGGGCTCGCATTTACCTGCTCGACCACCGCGCCGCAAACTATCTCGACAGCTTGCGCACGGATGTTCAGGGCATGCCGTGGGAGACTCGACAGGATTCAGAGATCGAAGCCTATGTTCGCGACGTCGATTTTCCGCGCGAACTTGTCTGGGTTGAATATGACGCCCGACAACTCTGGATGGATCGCGTCGCCAGAGGCCTGACCACTATGGCAGGCCTTGACCTGAGGCATTTCTCCCAGCGCGGCTTCTTGTTCGACAACCGGTCAGACGACGTTATGACCGTGCGGCTCTTTAACGGTATGATGGACCGCAGTTTCTTGGAGCCGCTGGCAACTCTTGTTCTCAGAAAGTCGGATGGTCGCCCGGACTTCACCGACGCAACTTGGCAGCCGCAGATGAACGTCTTGATGGCGCATGCCAACGGAGGCACGGAAGAGCAGATCCAAGATGTGCAGGCCTTGCTCGAAGAGCACAAAGGGCACGTCAGTTATGAGATGGTCATCGCCTTCATGCTGTTCGCTGCATTAGCAGCGCGCGAAGATGATCTTTTGTCCGAAGAAACACCCAGTCTTTCGCCAGAGCAGGCGAAAACCGCCCGGAAGTTCGGCAAGGTCTGGATGACGGAGACGCTCCGGTCCCATGTTACGATCCGCATCGGTCCGAGCGGTGAGCAGCACCTCGTTGAGCGCGAGGCACGGCGTCAATTCGAAGCGGCCCGCGCCTCAGGTCGTGCGACACCGACCGAACACTGGGTGAGCGAGCACGAGCGGCGTTATTCCAGCGGCAAAGTCATCCGAGTTCGTGGGCACAAGCGGGGCATTGTTCCTGACAAAAGTTTGCCGATTAGGATGGTTGGCCCGCGGATGATCGCTGACCAGAAATGATTTCGCCACTGTGCGCTCGGCCGGCCGAAGCGCGTCCGAGCATCGAAGAGTTCAACGTGCAGAGCTTTTCGAATAATTCGAATATTGCGCTTGTTTCGATTGCGTGTCACACCCATCTAGAGATGGACGCCGAACGGCGCCGCAGGAGGGCAAAATGGCAGCATTGCACAAGGAGCGGTTCTCGAACCGTCTTCCCACCAAGGTTGAGATCAACAATGCGGATCAACTTCGGCACATCATTGCCTCGCAAGTGACAGAGGGCCAACCGGTCGACCTTTCGCTTGCCATAGGTGGTGGAGAGACGCGCAACATCACGCTGATGCCGGCACTCACCGATACTCTGCTTGATATTCTGCGCTTGATCTCAACCGGGCGTGGCTTCCGCATGATTCCGGTCGAAGCGGAGCTTACGACGCAAGAGGCGGCTGACATGCTGAATGTCTCCCGGCCTTTCCTGATCAAGTTACTCGAGAAGGGCGACATTCGGTTCACCACTGTCGGTCGCCATCGCCGTGTCAGGGCAGAGGATCTTTTTGCCTACATGGCCGAACGTGACCAAACGCGGTCTGATGCTTTGTCCGAACTTGCGGGGCTGGACGCGGAGGGCGACCTAATTTGAGCGGCCCGATGAATCGATACGCCGCCATCATTGATGCTTGTGTCCTTGGAGGCGGGCTAAAGCGAAACATCATCCTGAGTTTGGCCGAAGCTGGCTTGTTTCGACCTTACTGGTCTGCGCGCATTCTGGACGAGACCGAGAAGGCCATTCTGGCCATCTCCAAAGGTTCGGCTGATCCGAGCCGTCAGCGCCGCGCTATCGAACGGGCATTTCCAGAGGCGATGGTGCTTCCGAACCCAGGCTCGGACCTGCTCGGCTTGTTGCCCGATCCGGACGATGAGCATGTATTGGCCGCCGCCATCGCAGCGCGATGCGATACGCTGGTCACCGATAACCTCAAAGATTTTCCTCAGGAGATACTTGACCGCTGGGGCATCGAAGTCATGTCGCCTGATGACTTTATCTCGAACGCCATGGATCTCGATCATGCCGTCGCAATCGGCGCGCTGCGCGATATGCGGGTTCGATTGAGAGATCCGAAGTTTACGGTTTCGGCACTGGTTCTGAAACTCGAAGGGCAGGGTCTGTTGCAGACAGCCGATTTCCTGCGCGAGTATGAAAATCTGATTTGAGCGCATCTGTGCTGGTCCATGATGGCTTTACAACATTGTGGTCTGACCAATCGAAACCCAGCGACGCTGCTTTGTTGAAACCCGTCAATTTTAATGGCCGCCTCATGACCAATTCTGTGAAGTTTCATCCTCGCCCCGGCCGCGATCTGGTCGTTTCCTGCGCTCCGATGCTGCGGGCGTTTCAGACCGTCGCGGCCTATCAAGTTGAGCATGGTGAAATCAGGCTGACCAAATCAGGTGCGTGGAATCGGCACTGCATCGACTGGGTCGTGCGGCGTATGGATTTCCCGAACTGGACGGCTGAAAAGTTGTATTCCGTCAACAAGGTGCTTGATGAATACGATGTGCCGCCACTGGAGTACTTGCGTGTCCTTCTCACATACTTGCGACTTGGGCGCAAAATGGGCGCTGGTTGGCGACTGACAAAGCCGGGTATGGCGCTCGCTGACGACCCGGAAGCTGCCTATGCCACCATCGCGCCTGCGTTTCTCTTTCGGTTTGACCATTCCGAGGGCAGGCGCTCGGGTGAGCCGCCCGGCGGGGACTGGGAGTTGTGGTTGCACGCAATGAACCGCATGCCGCAGGATGGCTTCACTTTGCCAGATCTGGCAAACCTACTCTATGGTTCGGGTGCAGGCAGTGGATGGCGTAGTCCTGCCGGAGGACTGTTTAGCGCCGTCGCGATGCCACTTGAGTGGGTCGGTCTGTTGACCCGCACCGGCAAAGGCAGCATCGACGAAATAGTCTGGTGCAAGACCCCGCTTTGGACTGCCGCGCTGGATTTCCAACGTCCGACAATAGCGACGAATGTTGTGCCGTTTCCCTCGCGGGGATGACACCCTTGAGGTTTGCCTTAGAACGCCACGTCTGCGCGCGTTCTGCACTTGATATGGTGGTATTGACCGGTATGATCACTACATGTTCGATTCAGGTTGCCAGCTTGAAATATTCCCGACGACGCTTGATCTGCGTCGTATCGATCTGGCCCTCAACATGCGGCGTTACTACCGATTGAGCGTTCAGCGCGACTTGTTCGGGCGAGCCTGTCTCATACGGGAGTGGGGAAGAATTGGCGCACGTGGCCAATTCCTGATCGAAAGCCATGAGGACGAGGGCCGGGCGATCACTTCGCTGATGCGGCTTGCAGCTCAAAAGCAGCGGCGGGGCTATCAGCGGTAGCATGCCGCGCTTGATCGATTTGTCTGCAGGTTTAGACTATGAGCGATAGAACTGGTTTCTATAACTCACTGTTTTCCCATCACATGAGCGATAGAGGTAATCGCCCTTGATCTGACCAAAAGCCCCGCCCTGCCAATCGACTTTCCCGCGACCCGACATATTGCGCCGCCAGTGGGCACTTTCATGCGGTCGCTGAGCCTTTCGATCCGGTCCTGTGGTTCGATGTCCTTTTGAGCGCGCATCACCTCCTTGCCAGCCGGGCAGGGGCATCGACCATCCCCCCACACTCATTGCGACCCCTACGGTCACAGTCGGGACATCGGCACATGGTGTCAGGGTGGTCCGGAACTACCATCACCAATATGCCCTTCAGATCGCAGCAAGCGACACGGCCTTATCGTTTTCACAGGCCGGTGCTTTTGCCTGCCATCATCGCGGCCTGCCTATCGCGCAGGACCCACCTCCACCCATCGGACCGGCCGAGCCTTCGGTTTTGTCGGTGTTGATCTGGAATCTCTCTTTCCGGGGTTTTGGCCTACTGGGTCTGACACTGCCGTGGGTCGGATGTCACCGTTCTGCCCTGCAGCTTCCCGTATTCCCCGCTCCGGCACCTCCCTTCGACTGACAATCCCCTAAGCCTGTTCGGCCTCTGGCTCACAACCCCGCTCGGGGCAGGGCCGTGTTGTCCGCGTACCGCGTCCTGCCCGCACCACCCCGTCCCCTCGGGGGTTTCCGGTGGCTTCAAGGGCCACCGTGCAAGCCTCAGCCGACAGGCTTCATTCGGGTCTTGTCGAAGGGATGGTCCCTTCAGCCAGAAACAGGAGCTTACCATGCAGAACATCGTCATCCTCGCCGGCAACATCGGTCAGTCCCCGGAAGTCCGCACCACGCAAGGCGGGACCAAGATCACCAACTTCACCCTCGCCACCTCGCGCCCGCGCCTGTCCGAAGGCCGGGTCCAGCGCGACGAGAACGGCTACCGCGTGATGGACACCGAATGGCACCGCATCACCTGCTTCAACGGTCTCGGCAAGACGGTCGCCGACAACTGCGAAAAGGGCATGAAGGTGATGGTCCACGGCCGCATCCATTACACCAAGTGGACCGATGCCGCCGGTGTCGACCGCTACGGCTGCGAGATCATCGCGGAAAAGGTCGACTTCCTGAGCCGCCCGAAGGCTGGTGAAGGCGAAGACCCCGAACTGGTCGACCGCGAGGATCAGTTCGCGGGCTGAGACCCCGCAGATCAGACCCGGTGGCGCAAGCCGCCGGGTCTCTTCGTTGCCCCAGTGAGCTGGCGCGAAAGCCAGCTCGGAAACAGGTGGCGGCCAAGCCGCGCCGCGCCAAACTTGATCAGGCCTGGGTCAACTCATACAAGACCAACGCCTTCTTTGCCCGCCGCTTGTTGGGCGTGTACCAGACGGTCTTGCGGTCGCCTGTTTGACTGAACTCATAGGTCACCCCGAGGATAGTCTCGCGCCGATCCGGATCGACCATCCATTCGACAGGCGTGCCGATGTCGAGTTCAGACGGCGGGATGGTGCGCGCGAGGGCAGGGGCTTCTGTGCTGGTCATCGTTCGTCTCCCTCGTTTGTTGTCTGAATTTTCGCCTTGGCCAAGGCTTCGTCGAACGCCTCCTGGAACCGCGCGCGGTAGGCGGGACCCATGGCACGCGCCAATCCCAGGATGCCAAGCGGGTCATGGATTTTCGCGAGGTCAGTTGCGAACTGCGGCCGCAAGGTTAAGGTCACGCTGGTCGGATGCTTGCCTCGTGCGCCGCGACACTCTTCGACCTCCGGCATCCCATCATGTTCCCAATCGTCGAAGACCTG
>RRZU010492040.1_pt1 | contig 12290 bp, 10 predicted proteins | sample 2165561 | NCBI WGS metagenome assembly RRZU01 (sample SAMN10456909, study PRJNA506462) | wastewater metagenome | isolation source: wastewater sludge | place: USA: Moscow, Idaho | reverse complement strand
GGTTACTGTTCCTGTTGTGAATGAAACCGAGCTTGCTGAACCGGCTTTGCGTGAATTAGATCAGCCTACGCCAAGTGTGGAATCTCCCAGCGAACCTGCGGTGAGCCCATTGTTAGAAGCACCACGGCAACCCAAACCAACTGCACCAGAAACCATTGGTCAGGAATTGACAAATAAACCAGTCAAAAACAGTGAGGCTAAACAAAAACCGACCCCTGCTTTATTACGTCAACCGAAACCTGTGCAGTTAGATACGCCGTTGTTATAAAACGATTTGAGAAAGAGTAGGTTTATGTGTGGTGCAACATAAAAATGTATAAAATGGCAAGCGCTAGCCCTACCGCAGTCGATGAGGAATGTTTTGATGTCAGAGCAAAATCTACCCGATACCCCAAGCCTTACCCCCTCGGCCAATGGGGTGATTATTTCAAGCTATGAGATGCCAAACCGTGATTGGGATGAAGTGTTGAAAGCGGCAGATATTTTGCGCATGGCACCAGAACACTTCATCAAAATCTCGCCGTATTTTTGGGCTAAACGAGTCATCATGCTGGAAGAAGAAGCCCAAAAAAAGATTGATGATGCGATGAAACCATTTTTAAGCGAGGGTTAGCGCCAGCGCAGTGATGTAACATTATCTACAACGCTCCCACCGGCAGGGATCCACCTGCCAACAGCAATCATTTTTTATGCCGCCTACCGGCACTGTTTCCCTCCAAAATACAGCACACACATTACCTGCGCTTAGTGCGATTGAGCTAATAAGATTTTCGCTTCCGAAAACGCAAATCGGCCCCATGTGTATAATTCTCTTTTTCGCGAGTAAAGTTTAGCTTTGCTCTGTTTATGAGTGCTGTTTCTAACTGATTATTTCAAATTCGCATGAAAAACCTGCTTGCTTATGCCTTAGCCGTGACGCTGGCAACCACATCCGTTTCTGCGGTGGCAGAGGGTGCTTTTGCACCACCGCCACCTGATATCGCAGGACGGGCTTATATTTTGAACGATTTTTATAGTGGTCAAACCCTCGCTGCCCGCGACCCTGATACCCGCATTGAGCCAGCTTCGCTGACTAAATTGATGACGGCCTATCTGACCTTCAAAGCGTTGAAGGAAAAACGGCTCACGTTAGAACAACAGCTGACTGTGTCGCAAAAAGGTTGGCGGACAGAAGGGTCGCGGATGTTTCTTGACCCTCGGATCCCCGTTAGCGTCAATGATCTGATCCACGGCATGATTATCCAATCGGGGAATGATGCGTGTGTCACTTTGGCCGAAGCGATTGCTGGCAGCGAAGAGGTCTTTGGTCAGTTGATGACCCGTGAGGCGCGTCGCCTTGGTATGAACGGCACCAACTTCCAAAACGCCACAGGGTTACCGGGGGCACAGCACTACACCACCGTACGCGACTTGGGCATTTTGGCCAATGCGCTGATCCGCGATTTCCCAGAGTTTTATCCCATTTATTCCAAGAAAGAATTCCGCTATAACAACATTACTCAGCCAAACCGGAACTTGTTGTTATATCGTGACCCCAACGTGGACGGGATGAAAACCGGCTTTACCGATGCGGCAGGGTATAACCTCGTTGCCAGTTCGCGTCGTGATGGTCGCCGTGTGGTGTCGGTGGTGGTTGGTACCAGCAGCCCCGAAGCGCGTGCGGTTGAGAGTTCAAAGTTATTGAACTACGGGTTACAGTTCTTTGATACCCCACGGCTGTATATGAACAAAAAACCGGTGTCGAAACTCCCCGTGTTCAAGGGTAAAGAAAGCGAACTGGAAATTGGTGTCAGCCGTGATGTGTATGTTTCTGTCCCCAAAGGCACTGCACGCAAGATTCAAGTGCAAATGACCACACAAAAACCGCTGTTAGCCCCGATTAAAGCAGGTCAAACCGTCGGTAAATTGAGTTTGTCCCTCGATGGCAAAGTGTTGGCTGAACAACCATTGGTGGCCTTGAAAGAAGTCCCCGAAGCGGGGTTCTTTGGCCGTTTAATCGACAGCATCAAGTTGATGTTACAGTAAAGAAATCATCACCATGTCGGATTCCACTCAGGATTTGTTGCAGTTTCCCTGCCAATTCCCCATCAAAATCATGGGTCACAACGTGCCCGAGCTGTTTCCTGCGATTTGTCAGGTGGCGGCTACGCATATCGAAACCTTCGATGCCAGCATGGTTGAAAGCCGTGAAAGTAAGGGGGGGAATTATGTCGCCCTCACCATCACTTTCGAGGCCCAATCGCGCATTCAGCTCGATAATTTCTATTTGGCGCTCACCAGCCATCCTTTGGTGAAGGTGGTGTTATAACGTGAGACCGATTGTCCGCTCTTTAGGCCAAGTGGAATACGAACCCACTTGGCGTGCCATGCAGGCTTTTACCGAGCAACGTACAGCCGAGACTGCCGATGAGATTTGGGTGGTTGAGCATCCGCCTGTGTTCACACAGGGGCTGGCCGGTAAGCCAGAGCATTTACTCCATCACACCACGATTCCAGTGGTCAAAACCGACCGTGGCGGACAAATCACCTACCACGGCCCTGGTCAGTTGGTGGTGTATTTGTTGTTGAATGTAAAACGCTATGGTTATGGTGTCCGCGAGCTAGTGCGGCGTATAGAACGGGCAGTGATTGCTTTGTTGGCGCAACACGGGATTGAAGCCTATGGCGATGTCAATGCACCGGGAGTGTATGTCAATGGTGCCAAGATTGCCTCGTTGGGACTGCGTATCAGGAATGATGCCACCTATCACGGCCTGTCGCTGAATGTGGATATGGATTTATCACCGTTCAGTGTCATCAATCCCTGTGGCTATGCAGGTTTGGCGGTAACACAATTGCGCCAGCTCGGTATCACGCTATCGGTTGCAGAATGTGCGGCACAACTTCTGCCCCATCTCTACACACAACTTGAAGCAGAAGTCGGAGAAGACACACCATGAAATTAGATAACGCTATTGGCGTGAAACACAAAGGCGAGGCCAAAACAGCCCGCATTCCAATCAAAATTGTGCCACTAGAAGAAAAATTAAAAAAACCAGAGTGGATCCGCGCCAAGTTGCCCACTGGCCAACGCTTTTTTGAGATTAAAGACATTTTACGCAGCCAAAAACTGCATACGGTGTGCGAAGAGGCCTCTTGTCCTAATATCGGCGAGTGTTTTAGCAAAGGCACGGCCACTTTTATGATCATGGGCGACATCTGTACTCGCCGCTGTCCGTTCTGTGATGTGGGTCATGGCCGGCCTAATGCGCTCGATCCTAATGAGCCAAAACATTTAGCAGAGACAGTTGCCTCGCTGCGATTACGCTATGTGGTGATTACTTCCGTTGATCGTGATGATTTGCGCGATGGTGGAGCCGAGCATTTTGCTGAATGTATCCGCGAAATCCGCCGCTTATCACCCTCAACCCAAATTGAGGTCTTGGTGCCAGATTTTCGTGGTCGGTTGGAATTGGCTCTCGATATTTTATCGACAGACCGTCCGGATGTGATGAATCACAATTTAGAAACAGCCCCACGTTTGTATAAACAAGCGCGTCCGGGTTCGGACTATCTGCATTCTTTACAACTGCTGCAACAGTACAAACAGCGTAATCCGGATGTGGTCACGAAGTCGGGGATTATGGTTGGTTTGGGTGAGACGGATGAGGAAGTCTATCAAGTCATGGCGGATATGCGCGCCCATGATATTGATATGATTACCATTGGTCAGTACCTACAGCCGTCTAATGGCCATTTGCCCGTGTTGCGTTATGTCACACCAGAGCAGTTTAAGGTGTTTGAGAATAAGGCCTACGAAATGGGCTTTAAACATGCGGCAGTCGGTGCGATGGTGCGGTCTAGCTATCATGCCGATGTGCAGGCACATGAGGCGGGAGTGTACGAATAACGTTTGTTCAGTGTTGGCAAGCCCTCAACCATCGAGGGCTTTGCAATTCTATTGACATCCTCCTGCAACAGCACTTTGTTGAACCCGAAGCGACACAAACTAGCAAAGCCGCGCATGTACCGCGTGCTGGATCAACCATGCCAGTTATGACATCACTTATGCTTTTGTTTTAACATTGGTCTTTTTGCTAGGGATTTTGTCGCCGTGTCGGATAACACCATTGAAACTTTTCTTCACCGCTGGTCAAAAGCGGGCGGTACAGAACGAGCCAATTACCAGCTATTTCTGACAGAACTATGTGCGCTGTTACAACTTCCCCTACCTGAACCCGCAGGTAACGACACTAAAGACAATGCCTATGTATTCGAGCGACGGGTTGTCATTGCCCAGCCTGATGGTTCACGAAATAATGGTTTTATCGACTTATACAAACGCGGTTGTTTTGTCCTAGAAGCAAAGCAAACAGGCAAGACATTAGACAGCAGTGGCTGGGATAAGGCCATGCTGCGCGCTCATAATCAGGCCGATCAATACGCTCGTGCTCTGCCAGTGGACGAAGGGCGGCCTCCGTTTATTATTGTGGTGGATGTTGGTCGAAATATTGAGCTGTATTCTGAATTTAGCCGCTCGGGGGCAACCTATACCCCTTTCCCCGATCCTGCCAACCATCGTATCCGCCTTGAAGATCTGCGAGATGACAACATTCGTCAGCGTCTAGCTGCGGTATGGCTCGATCCTCTCAGCCTCGACCCTTCTCGTCGTTCTGCACGCGTCACTCGCGATATCGCCAATCAATTAGCCCTGCTTGCCAAGTCATTAGAAACCGAAGGCCATGCACCACAGGAAGTTGCCGATTTTTTGATGCGCGCCTTGTTCACGATGTTTTCTGAAGATGTGGGGTTATTACCAGAACGTTCGTTTACCGAATTGTTATATCGTTTGCGCACTAAGCCAGAAAAATTTGCCCCAATGGTTGAAAACCTATGGCAAACCATGAATACCGGCGGTTTCTCTGCAATTTTAGAAGATACTTTATTGCGTTTTAACGGTGGCTTATTTGCCCACCCTCATGCAATTGCATTAAATCGGGATCAGCTTGAGCTGTTGATCTTGGCATCGGAAGCAAATTGGAGTGATGTCGAACCGGCCATTTTTGGTACTTTGCTCGAACGTGCATTAAATCCCCGTGAGCGTCACAAATTGGGGGCGCACTATACACCGCGTGCGTATGTAGAGCGGTTGGTTTTGCCAACGATTATCGAACCATTGCGTAATGAATGGCGCGAGGTGCAAGCGGCAGCATTGACTTATGAACAGCAAGGAAAACATAAAGAAGCGGTTGCCGAGGTTCGAGCGTTTCATCGTCATCTGTGCGAGATAAAAGTGCTTGATCCTGCGTGTGGCAGTGGCAATTTTTTGTATGTCACACTCGATCACATGAAGCGGTTAGAGGGTGAGGTACTGAACTTATTGCATGATCTTGGTGAGACACAAGGCTTGCTTGAGCTGCAGGGGATTACTGTTGACCCTCATCAGTTTTTGGGTTTGGAGATCAATCCTCGGGCTTCGCGTATTGCTGAGATGGTGTTGTGGATTGGTTATTTGCAATGGCATTTCCGTACACATGGGCATGTCAACCCACCGGAGCCGGTTTTGCGTGATTTTCATAATATTGAGAATCGCGACGCGTTGATAGATTACGAAGCGATGGAGTTGGTTGTTGATGCCGATGGCAAGCCTGTAACGCGCTGGGATGGGGTCAGTTATAAGATCAGCCCGGTTACAGGGGAAAAAATCCCTGATGAATCATGTCAAGTTGAACAATATCGTTATATTGCACCGCGCAAAGCGGTATGGCCACAAGCTGACTATATCGTGGGGAATCCGCCGTTTATCGGGGCATCGACGATGCGTCGGGCGTTGGGTGATGGTTATGTGAATGCGGTGCGCGGTACGTGGACAGAGGTACCTGAGTCGGCGGATTTTGTGATGTATTGGTGGCATATCGCGGCGGAAAGTGTACGGGCAGGTCACGTACAACAATTTGGTTTTATTACGACGAATAGCATTCGGCAAACTTTCAACCGCAGAGTGATTCAAGCTCAATTAGAGGCTAAAAGCCCGCTGTCGCTGGTTTTTGCGATTCCTGACCATCCGTGGGTGGATTCTGCAGATGGAGCGCAAGTACGGATTGCAATGACTGTAGGGACAGCAGGAAAACTTGAAGGACTGTTATTGAAAGTGCTCGATGAACAAAATTCTGACACTGATGAAATTTATGTGAATTTCCAATCTCATCAAGGAATGTTGTTTGCAGACTTAAAAATTGGGGCAAATGTAGTGGCATCTCGTTCACTACAAGCAAATTTAGGAATTAGCCAACGCGGTTTTGAATTGGGAAATGCAGGTTTCATTGTTTCTCATAGCGAGGCAATTACTCTTGGTTTAGATGTAATACCTTCAGTTTCTAGACACATAAAAGATTATCGAAATGGAAAAGACTTAACAGATCAGCCCCGTGGAGTCATGGTCATAGACCTGTTTGGATTAGGTGAAGATGAGGTGCGGACACAGTACCCTGCTATCTATCAATGGTTACTTGAACGGGTCAAACCTGAAAGGGAGCACAACAGAGATCCACGCCTACAACGCCAATGGTGGCTACATCGTCGTTCACGTGATGATCTTCGTAAAATGATTGCCTCTGTTTTTAGATTTGTTGCAACAGTTGAGACAATGAAACATCGAGTTTTTCAATTTATTGATACTAAAATTCTTCCTGATAACAAATTAGTAAATATTGCTATTGATGATGCTCATGCCCTAGGAGTATTAAGCAGTAGAGTTCATATTATTTGGGCTCTGGCAACTGGCAGTCGTCTTGGTGTAGGAAATGATTCTGTTTATGTGAAGACAACTTGCTTCGAAACCTTCCCTTTCCCCGACGCCACCCCCGACCAGCAAACCCGCATCCGCGCACTGGCCGAACAACTCGATGCCCATCGCAAACGCCAACAAGCCGAACATAGCGGCTTGACCCTAACAGGCATGTATAACGTACTCGAAAAACTGCGAAGTGGTGAAAAACTCAATGACAAAGAAAAACTGATACATCAACAAGGATTAGTGTCTATCCTGCGCGAACTACACGACCAACTCGACCGTGCCGTATTTGCCGCCTATGGCTGGGACGACCTTGCCGACAAGCTCGTGGGTTTACCCGGCGCAACAACACCGCTTTCTGACAAACCTGAAACCCAAGCAGAGGCCGAAGAAGAATTGCTGTCAAGACTCGTTGCCCTCAACGCAGAACGCGCCGCTGAAGAAGCCCGAGGTTATATTCGTTGGTTGCGGCCAGAATACCAAAACCCAACTGCGACAAAACCCGCACAGCAAACAGAAATCGACATCGAAATAGAAGAAACCGAAAAAACGCCCACCGACAAAATAACCAAACAACCTTGGCCAAAAAGTATGCGTGAACAAGTGGCGGCGGTTCGCTCGATCTTACAAGCACAAACTCTGTCGATTGAAGACATTGCCAACCACTTCAAACGCTCTCCCAAAAATGCGGTTCAATCTGTGATTGATGCTTTAGAAGAACTGGGCATGGTTCAACAAAACGAGGGCTTGTTTAGACTTGTTGCGTGACAGGATGATACCGTCTTGGCATGACAATTTGATTAGAAGAGGCATAAATGCAATTTGCTAAAGTAGAGGGGAAAAAATCACTGCCATTTCGTGGGGGGCGTGGCACTTGCCCTATGTGTGGAAGTTCTGTCATTGCGAAGTGTGGGGAACGGGTTATGCACCATTGGGCACATGTCGGACACCGCAATTGTGACCCTTGGTGGGAAAACGAAACCGATTGGCACCGATCATGGAAAAGCCTATTTCCGATGGAATGGCTTGAAGTTTCACACTTGGCTCCTGATGGTGAAATACATCGGGCCGATATTAAAACACCAAATGGCATAGTGGTTGAGATTCAGCACTCAGCAATTTCTGATGAGGAACGCTTATCTCGAGAGAAATTCTACAAAAATCTTGTCTGGGTGATAGATGGACGAAGGTTTCGCCAGAATTTCGACATATTTCATATGCTTCCAGACCCGCAGTCAGACGTCGCTGCGGATCTCATTTGGTCTAAAGCCACAAGACAGATGAAAGGCGCTGCCGCTGGTATGTTTTTACGCTTGTCAGAATGCCAAAAAGATGATCCCCATCTTACAAAGGCCTCTGTACAAGGTGGTTGGGTGCATTCAATTCGAGAAATTGAGGATGAAGTACGTAGAGTATATACAGGCCATCACCAATATGACTGGATTCGTCCCCGCCGCACATGGTTAGATGCTACATGTCCTGTCTACATCGATTTTGGAAACAATTTTCTCGTAAAGCTTGGTGTATACGACGAGTCGGGTCTTCCATGTATTCGCTTGGTGGCCAAAGCGAAATTTATACATGATGTGATGACTGAGACAAAAGCTACTGATATTGCAACTGGGTTTTATCCAATTTTTTCTTAAATTTATACATCTCTTTATTCCCTTTTCTGTAAGTTCAGTAGTGTGGGCACCGTTTTTGTGCCCACAACATCGACAAAAAATAGCAAAACACCGCCGTATGTAACACCAAACCGGCACCAATATCAGGGCAGGCACAGGGGCCTGCACCTACATACGGCAACGGCGCTGGTCAACCCTCGAAAATATCCTCTAACCGCTGCGCCTGCGTTAACGATACTCCCCACTGCTGCAACTGCTCCGGCGTCGCTGCCCGTAACCGCGACAACAGCCAATCTGGCAACGGCTGACCAAACCGTGCCTCAATCAATGTTCGGAGGAGGGTTTGCATACCTTTTTCCATCCCAACTTGCATGCCTTCTTCCCGCGCAGTGATGATGTCGGTGTTGTAATCCCACACTGCCCGTTCACGCGCCAATGCCCGCAACCGTTCTTCCTTGGTCTGGCTCATTTGCTCTAGGGATTGCAAAACAGTCATTACTGGTGTGTGTGTCAGCTGTGCCATGATGTGTTGCTCCTGCCAGTGTTCAAACAGATCGACCCAATTCTTTAATGCAGTGGGCGCAAGTTGAAGGCGGTCGGCTTTGTCTAATTCCAGAATATCAATTTGCTGTGCTTTAGTGAGGACAACATCAGGAATATGTTGATCGCGCAGTTCAAACCGCCATGAGGCTTGTTCAGGATGTTCTACGACCTCCCATGAAAAAAACAAAACCCCCAAAACAATCGGGGGTTTGCCAGTGGTCTGAAGACGAACACCATGTTCGCCCAGATCGTCATACATTCTCGCAGGTCGATAACCACGTTTTCACTGAAGCGAGAATACCCTCGGCATCTAAACCACAGTCCGCCAGCAACACCGCCGGATCGCCGTGTTCAACAAACTCATCAGGCAAACCAAGATGTAAGAAAGCTGGACGATGAGAACAGGCGGTTAAAGCTTCAGCACAGCCAGCCCCAGCCCCACCCGCCACCGCATTTTCCTCAATCGTCACAAAATAACGATGCTGCTGTGCCAATGAGGTCAACAACGCCACATCCAACGGTTTCACAAAACGCATATCCACCAGCGTTGCATCACAGGCCTCAGCCGCTTGCCACGCAGGATGCACCATACTACCAAACGCTAAAATGGCAACTTCACCTTGCCCTTGCCGTAACACTCGCGCTTTCCCGATGGGGAAGGCGGTCATATTGCTATCGGGCACTACACCGCTGCCACTACCACGCGGATAACGCACTGCCACTGGCCCATCGTGCAAAAAGCCAGTGTAGAGCATCTGACGACATTCATTCTCATCCGAAGGTGCCATCACCACCATATTGGGAATGCACCGTAAATACGATAAATCAAACGCGCCAGCATGGGTTGGGCCATCGGCACCAACTAAGCCAGCACGATCAATCGCAAACAACACCGGCAAATTCTGAATTGCCACATCATGAATCAGTTGATCGTAAGCACGTTGCAAGAAGGTAGAGTAAATCGCCACCACCGGTTTCAGACCATCACAGGCCATCCCTGCGGCAAAGGTCACCGAGTGTTGCTCGGCAATACCGACATCGAAATAGCGGTCAGGATGTTCTTTTTCAAAACGCACTAAACCCGAGCCCTCGCGCATCGCTGGGGTAATCCCCACCAAGCGATGATCGATTTTGGCCATATCACATAACCAATCCCCGAAAATCTGGGTATAGCTTGGTTTACTCGTTCCTTTTGCCGTTGCTAAACCACTGGCAGGACTGAATTTTGATACGCCGTGATACAACACAGGATCGTTTTCGGCCAGTTTATAACCTTGCCCTTTACGGGTCACCACATGCAAAAACTGCGGGCCAGAGAGCTGACGGATATTCGAGAGGGTGTCGATTAAGGTTGGTAAATCATGGCCATCAATCGGGCCAAGATAATTAAAACCAAATTCTTCAAACAACGTTGATGGTGTGATCATGCCCTTGACGTGTTCTTCTGCCCGCGCAGCTAATTTCTGCAACGGCGGAGCAATGCCGAGCACGTTTTTCGAGCCTTTTTTCATCTTGGCATAAAAACGACCACTCATCAGCTTAGTGAGGTAATGGTTCAATGCCCCGACATTAGGCGAGATTGACATATCATTGTCGTTCAAAATCACCAATAAATTGGCATCCATCGTGCCAGCGTTATTCAATGCTTCAAACGCTTGGCCGGCGGTCATCGCACCATCGCCAATAATCGCCACCACGCGGCGGTCGAGTCTGGCTTGTTTAGCAGCGACGGCCATACCGAGGGCGGCTGAAATCGAAGTGGAAGAATGACCGACACCAAAAGTGTCATACGGTGATTCACAGCGTTTTGGAAAGCCAGCAATCCCACCTTTTTGCCGTAGGGTGTGCATGAGATGGCGGCGGCCAGTCAGAATTTTATGCGGATAGGTCTGATGTCCCACATCCCACACCAAACGATCATCTGGGGTGTTAAATACGTAATGCAGGGCAATGGTTAATTCGATGGCGCCTAAATTCGAGGCAAAGTGTCCACCGGTCTTGCTGACCGATTCCACAAGAAATTCTCGCAACTCACGCGCCAACACAGGAAGGTCCTTACGGTCGAGGGCACGCAAATCCGCAGGGGAGTCGATACGGTCAAGTAAGCTCATGATGGCAAGCATTCATCCATTAAAAAGAACGGGTAATGATGTAGTCCGCTAGTTGCAACAGCCGCTTGGCATCATCACCAAATGGGGTTAAGGCAGCGCGGGCATCTTGATGCAAGTCCGCTGCAAACGCCTTGGCAGCGGCTAAACCCATGATACTGACGTAGGTAGGTTTGTCTTGGGCGGCATCTTTGCCGGCGGTTTTGCCTAGGGTTTGGCTATCCGCTTCACAATCTAAAATATCATCTACCACTTGGAAGGCCAGACCCATCCGGCCAGCAAAACGTTCCAACGCTGCGATCTGTTCGGCCTCTACCTGTCCAGCATGCGCCCCTAATAAGATAGCGGCTCGGATCAATGCCCCCGTTTTCAAGCAGTGCATCTGTTCCAATTCAGCTTGATTAAGCTGTTTACCCACGGCAGCTAAGTCAATCGCTTGTCCACCGGCCATCCCACCAGCACCACTGGCATGGCTTAATTCTTTCAATAATAACAGTTGTGTATTCGCTGTTAGGCTGGGTAAGGGTTGGCATAGGATTTCAAAAGCCAATGTTTGCAAAGCATCACCGGCCAACAGCGCGGTGGCTTCATCAAAGGCAACGTGACAAGTCGGTTTACCGCGTCGCAAGACATCGTTATCCATACACGGTAAATCATCGTGCACCAACGAATAGCTGTGAATCAGCTCAACCGCACAAGCTGCCATGTCTAACACTTCGGCAGAGGCATGACTGAGCTCACCCGCAGCATAGACAAGCAAGGGCCGTACCCGTTTTCCGCCATTTAACACCGCATAACGCATTGCGGCATGAAAACGCTGTGGATGTTTTTGTTCAGAAGGCAAAACACGCAATAGAGCCTGTTCTACCTGATGTTGTTGCGCGGCCATCCAAGATGGTAAAGAAAGGGCAGCAGGATGCAAGATACAGTCTCCCAAGCGTGAGCAACAGTCGAAAACGGGCGGATTGTATCGGTTTTACCCAAGCAAGGCATCTAGCAAGCTCAGACTGCCTTGGCTATGGCCACAGCAAGGCACATAGTTTGCATCTAATTTCATTTTATTGCCGCCTGTGTTTAGGACGCTGTCCGTGTTAGAATCTGGGTCATTTTTCGTACCGCAAAGTGTGTGCGCTGACCTCATGACAGACCAATTATTCGCCAAGGAAACCATTTCCATCAGTCTCGAAGAGGAGATGCGTCGTTCCTATCTGGATTACGCCATGAGCGTAATCGTAGGGCGCG
>RRZU011571527.1_pt1 | contig 12292 bp, 7 predicted proteins | sample 2165561 | NCBI WGS metagenome assembly RRZU01 (sample SAMN10456909, study PRJNA506462) | wastewater metagenome | isolation source: wastewater sludge | place: USA: Moscow, Idaho | reverse complement strand
CTCTTCCAGGACGTCCGGCGCGGGCGTGACCTTGGTGGCTTTGGTGGATACGACAGCCCAGTCGATTTATGTTCTGGACCATCGGATCGCCGCATGGCTGACATCAACGGCCGCAACCGGCGGATTGGCCTGGGTACTCCGGCAGATGGCGACCTCGCTGCCTGACGCGGCGAAGGGAGGTTGGCTGAGCAAAATCCCGGCCAGTGCCGCCGCGACGATTGGCGGAGTCGCCTTGCTGTTCCTGACGGCCATGTTTTGGTCGCTCTTGGTGCTGTGGATTCGTTGGCGGGGCGAGTCGCCAGTCGACCTTCTCGAATCGACAATTCAGACTGACCACGTCGACGCAGTCATTGCACTTGCCGTGACATTTGGCATTGCCCTGATCCTCTCCCTCGTCGGCGGCCGGTTTCCCGGATTTCTCAATCTGTCGACCCTGCAAACGCTTTATAGCGCACGCCTTACCCGCGCCTACCTGGGTGCCAGCAATGGCGACCGTTTTGGGAAAGGCAGCGACAAGCTTCGCAGTGTCGCCGAACCGGCCCCCGGGGACCAGATGACCATGGATCGGTACTATGATAATTCGTTGATGCCGATTCATATTATCAATGTGTGCCTGAACCAGACCAGCGACCCGGGTGAGCAACTCGTTCAGAGGGATCGCAAGGGAAAGCCGCTAGCCGTCCTGCCATCGGGCTTCGTTGTCGATGGCAAGCTCGTCCCAGGTCCAGGCAAGATCAGCAGCGGCGAACTGGATGCTGAACTGACGCTTGGTGAGTGGGTAGGGGTCTCTGGCGCAGCTTTCTCCACCGCTCTGGGACGAGGCACTACACTCGGCTTGTCGCTCCTCATGGGATTGACGAATATCCGGCTGGGCCGCTGGTGGGCGTCTGGAATCACCAGCTCAGGAAAGGGCTCCGGAGCTGGCAAACAAGTTACAGGGATGGGCTCCGGATTTGGTAAAGGCATCCGCACCCTGTTCAAGACCCAGACGTACCTGTTCTATGAATTGTTTGCGACCTTTCATGGGACCCGCCGGCCTCTACTGTATCTCTCCGACGGCGGCCATTTCGAAAACACTGCCATCTACGAGCTGCTACGGCCCGAGCGGAAAGTTCGCTTGATCGTCGTTTGCGACTGCGGGTGCGATCCCGGGTATCAGTTTGACGACATCGCCAATCTGGTGCGCCTGGCGCGCATCGATTTTCGTATTGAGGTCGAGGTCGACCGCGAAATAGCGATAGACAACATTCTCGGACCTGTATTCGGCGTACCTGAGGACTTCGTGCCAGGTGACGATAAAGGTCGGCCTGAGAGCGCCAAATGCGCACTGCTGTTGAAGGTGTACCATGCGGGGGCCAATCCTGGTGCGGGGGACACGCCGGATGCTCACGTCGTTGTTCTCAAGCCGCGGCTCGTCTCAGGGGTACCGGTCGATCTCGCGCAGTATCATTCCGCTCACACAGACTTTCCCCAGGAGTCGACGACCGACCAGTTCTACGATGAAGCTCAGTGGGAGAGTTACCGTAAGCTGGGACTCGAGATCTCCACGCGCGTCTTTGGGGGCAGCAAAGGAGACGACACCTTCCGCAACGCACTTTGGAAGTACCTGGAGCGCGTAAAGCCCGCTGTCGACTGAGTCACTTGATGTGAAGGTCGCGAGTGGGTCACGAATCAACGCTCTCAACCTATCAGAAGATAGCCATATTCTTCTCTTGTAAGCGTTTGATAAACGTGGATTTTACTTTAAATTTCTGGGGTATGACCGGTTTGGCTTGATCTGGACGAAGTTCTTGTGCAGAAATGGCGTCCTCGCTGCCACAAGGCGGCGAAGAGCCAGTAGGCCGGCTAACCGCGGTCGAGCACCAGAAGGTCGTTGGGGTGGAGTTTGTCGAGGGGTTCGAAGAGCCTCTGGCGCTCGCCGACGTCGGGAGTCTAGCGCTTGGTGGCCAGAGTCCTCTCGATCCCGGGCAGATAGAGCGCGAAGCCCATGGCGTCGACCACAGGGCGGACGAATGGCTTGCCGAACCGGGTCAGGTGTAGGACCGTGGCATCGCCGGCCAGCACCCGCAACCCGTGCCCGAGAGGAAAGCCGAATTGCGCATCGACCAAGGCGAGGAAATGCTCGTTGAGCAGCCCGAAGGGGATAGCCGACACCTGCTTCCGGGCTTGGGCAAAGGCCTGCGCGGAGACTTCTCGCAGCAGGTCGGCGCGGTTCGCCCGATTGGCGAAGAACGCGTCGAGTTCCGACTGCACTTTCGACGGATATCCACCGAGCAGGCAGGCGATCAGACGGGGAAAACTGAGGAAGCCGGTTCGCGAGAAGGCTTTCTTCGAAAGACGCGACTCCAGGAAAAAAACTTGCGAAAAAAGATACTTGGAACATCAGTTAACGACTTTGTCATGGCATATAAAATTTTACATCCGTATCAAGGGCGAAAACCCTCGCCGGTCGGGTTTTCAGGAGGTCTGCACGCCGGGAGAGAGACACACCAGGCGCAAACCCAGGTAGCCGCTGCGGTAGCCAGGGAGGAAGCCGAGGCGGTAGGTACAGCGCGCGAAGCCGCGACCGTAATACCAGGAGCCGCCGCGCAGCACGCGCCGGACCTCGGCTTGTTCGGGATCCTTGCGGTGTCCATTGGGTGAATAAGAGTAGGGCAAATAGGGACTGCTGGTCCATTCCCAGACATTGCCGCACATGTCGACCAGCCCGTCCGGCGTATCACCTCCCGGAAAGACACCAATCGGTGTCGTGCCGCGCACATGACTCTCGAAAGTGTTGCAGCGCGTCGCGTCAAAGACTTCGCCCCACGCATAGCGCCTGTGCTCAGGCCCGCGCGCAGCGGCTTCCCATTCGTCTTCGCTCGGCAGTCGCCAGCTCTGCCCGGTTTGCGCCGACAGCCACGCGCAGTAAGCAAGGGCTTCGTAGCAGCAGATACCGACCACCGGCTGACTGGGGTCGTTGTACGCCGGGTCATTCCAGTACGCAGGCTGTGTTTGCCGACCGGAGGGGTACCAGTCATCGAGCAAGGCGTCAAATTCGCTGTCGGACATCTGCCGTATCGTCTCCCATTCCTTCGCATGCTTCGAGCTGATCCGGTCCTCTCTGAGCAGTTGTTCGATACGCTTCGGATTGTCACGCAGCCACTGCCTGAATTCGCGCTGCTGCTGCTTCTCTGCTTCCGTCGCCCCCTCGCCGCGCCGCCAGCGCTGCGCCGCTTTGCTCGGCCACCAGCGCTCGTCCTCATAGCCGCCAGCGTCGATGAAACCGCTCCATTCGGCGTTGCTCACCGGGAACTGACCAATCGCGAAAGGACTGAGCTGCACCTGGTGCGCCGTCAACTCTTCAGCGCTGCCGATCGAGTAGCTTCCGCCGTCGACAGTTACCAGCGGCGGCAACAGGAACTCGCCGTGTGGACCGGAGTGCCATGCGAAGCGCGGGTCGCCGAGTCCGCCGAGGGCACGGGCGGCGGCGATGCGCGCACGCAGGTCGACGGCGGGATCGCGAGTGCGCACGACCAGCGCCTGCTGCAGCCGCCGCCGCAGTGTGTCCGAGACGACGACGTCGGGCTGTGCCGCACAGCGACCGGCGAGCGGCAGGTTCACCGCCATCAAGGCGGTGACGAAAGCCTCCGGCGCCGGTGTCATGGCGGCAGCCAGAACGAAGGTTTCCTCCCAGCCGGTCGTCGGCACTTCGGGCAGCGGATCGGAATCGGCGAGGCTGGCCAGCACCTCGGCCAGGGTCGGTGAAAGCTCATCGGTGCGCCAGGCGCTGGCCACGAGTTTGGGCTGCGGTTTGCCGGCCAGCACCCGCGCGGCAAAATACTCTTGCAGCAGTTGATGGACGTAGAGCACATCGTCCCACTGTACTTCGAGAACCTGCAGCGCGACGCCGGCGTGCAGCAGGTCGTCGCCGGGCTGTGCGCGCAGCAATTCGAGTGCGTCGTCGTACGGCACGCGCACCCGCGACACTTCACCGGGCACACGCCGCGCCTGCAGCGCGAAGGCGAGCTGGCACAAGGCCGGCAGCAGCGGCCCGCGTACTGGCAGGTCGATGGCGTTGCGCCATTGGCAGCGGATGATGCGTTCGTGGTCGCGCCTGCCGAGCAGCGCGCCGGGACGGAAGAGCGGATTGCCGGATGCGATCTCGCGCTGCAGCGCCTGCCGGACGAAACCGCTGAACAGCGCCGCCCTGCCCGACAAGGCCGGCCCGCCTTCGCCGGCCTGGGCGAGCAGCAGCTTGAGGAAAAAGAGCGAGCGGAAGAGGTCGAGCTGCGGCGTACCGCGCAGTTGCCGCCAAAGTGCGGGTCCGTGCTTGGAATCGTGGAGGGTCAGGAATTTTTCGACCTGGTGGTCGCTGAGCCGCTCGATGCGCACGTGCGGCACCGACAGCTTGGGAGTCGATAGCGAGGCGCTGTAATCGAGGCTGCGGCACGAGAACAGCACGCGTGTGCCGGCCGGCAGCTCGGCGACAAAGTCGCGCCAGCAGTGGATGCGCTCGCGGTAGTCGGCCTCATCGCTATGCGGAAGCTCATTGACGGCGTCGAGCAGGAGGATGAAGCGCCCCGCGTGCAGCACTTCGTCGAAAGCCGGCAGCTTCGGGTAGCGCCGCGCCCATTCCTGCGCCAGCCATTCCATCGGCGTCGGCAGTGCTTCGCCCGAGCGCGCCGGGCGATAGCGGTTGAGCGGCACGAAAAAGCTCAAGCACCCTGGCTCGGCTTCGCCAGCGTGCAAGGCATCGACCGCGAGGTCGAGTTCGAGCCGGCGCAGTAAGGTGCTCTTGCCACAGCCCGGCGGTCCGAGCAGTACCAGCGCGGGCTCGCTGAGCTCGGTCAGTACCGCGCGCAGGTCGTTGAAACGCTTCTGCTGCGCCTGCCAGCGCGGACCGTGCGTGTCCGGCCCCTGATCGAGCAGCAGGGTCAGGCGCGTGAAGCGCTTGTCGAGTGCATGGCGTGGCTGCGACCACTCGGCGATGCGCGCGAGACGGTATTCTTCGAGCGTGCACGGCGGATGGCGGAGGATTTCCTGCAGCGTTTTCTCGGTGAGTTGCAGGGTTTCGTGACGCACCATGAGCGCTTCACGAAAAACGCGCAGCGGCTCGGGCAACTCATCCGTTGCCGGCGCAACCCGCTGGCTCTGGATCGTACACTGGCGGTCGAGTTCGTCGATCAGGGTCTGGAAGTGTTCCTGGAGTTCGCTGCCCGCTGCACCGCGTACAGTTTCAAGCAGCAGCGACAGCGCATGCCGGCTGCCGACACAGCCGCGTTCGAGCAGGTGGCGAACGCAGCGAACCGTGAAGACGGACGTCGCACCGTTCTGCGGAATGCCATCGTAGATACCGCGATGCTCGCCGTGGAATGCGAGTGTCAGCCAGGCGTCACGGTGATCCTCGCCCATGAAATGTCGCAGGAGCTGCGTCGCACGCTGGAGGATGTCCATGGTTTGCTCTGGTGGCCGGGCGGGAAGTCTGGCGCCTGTCGGGGGTGGGGTACAAGGGCGATGTTAGCCGAAAATCGTCGTTAACGGTCATGGCCGTTGCAGGCACCCCCGATCATGACAGCCATGACCATTCCCTCTGCCGCTTGCTGGCGAGGGGAGACCTTCGACAAGGATTCGTTGGTCCGGAACGAGAACTGCCAGCCTGAAGCCGGGTCAAGGGCGGGCGCCAGCCCGGCGCAGCGAATCCTTCACAAAGTCAAAAGGGCAAAGTCAAAATGGGACAGACCACGTTTTCTTGTCCGCCAATTCGGCATGAAGCCACCCGGGGTCGAGATCTGCGCCATTCGGCCAGGTCAGCGCACCGAGTTCCAGTCTGACCTGCGCGAAGAACTCCGGGGAGGCCAGGGGTGCATAAACTCCCGGATTGGTGCTGGTAAGGATAGTTGAGCAGTCGACGATGCCGTTGCTGCCATCGCGAAAGATCACAGCCAGTCTGTACTCGGGAAGGACAGAGACTGCCTGAATTCGCCAAGGTGCTGCCGGGATTACTCCAGCGGCTGAATTTTCTTTGGCTGCTGTTTGGCTTGGCATAAGTTCCAATCCTCCATGAGTTCTGCACGATGTTCGATGGCCCACTCGATGGTGAGGTTAAACGCACGCTTGGGTAAATGGCCGACGATGACCTCCAGTGTTCGAATATCGATCTGCGCTTCGTGCTCTCCATACAGCGCATGGAAATGCGGTGGAGCGTGTTCGCGCCAAAACATCTGGATGACGATTCCGAAGAACTGGCTGATGGTTGGCATGGTGTTCCTAGGCGCTCGGCTATTGTTTGATGCCTGCAATGCAAAGCATCAGCGCTACTGTTCAAAGGTCGTCTGCCAGGCGGCGAGCGAGTCAAGCGCGGTGGCTGGCCAAACCGGAGAATCAAGGTTCTCACCGAGGGGCCGAGGCAGTGGCACGGCTGCAAGCCTGGCGCGCCAAGCATCCGGGCTATAGCCGCCGTCCGGGCAAAAGCCCGAGCCCTGCGCACCTCCCGCACCGTTACCAGAGGTCCTGCCCAGGCAAGGCCTTGAATTTGTCGGCGTATCCGGATGGGCTGCACGGCCCAGACTACAAGCTCACCAGCAACACGCCCGCGAGTACCAGCACCGCGCCGGCGATCTGCGCAGCCGAGATCGGCTCGGACAACAAGCACCAGCCGAAGAAAATCGTCAGCATCGGACCGAGGGTGCCGATCAGCACCGCCTGCGATGAGCCGATGCGGCGAATCGCCGCCGACTGCATGAACACCGGCAAGACCGTCGAGAACAACGCCATCGCTACACCATAGCCATAGATCGGCAGCGGCTGCAGCAGTGCCGAGAGGGGTTTGGTGGCGAGGAAATGGATTTGCGTCGCCAGTGTCGAAGCCAGCATCGCCAGCGCCGTGAAGCGCGCGGCGCCCAGTCGCTGGATGGCCGGGCCGCTGCCGGCGAGATAGCAGGCGTAACAGAGCGACGAGCCGAAAACGAAGGCCGCGCCGATCAGCACACTGTTCCTCTCGCCCAGCACCTGCAGGTCGTGCGCAAAAGCGAGACTGATGCCGGCATACGAGAGCAGCAGCGAACCGACCTCACGCCGCGACAGCGTCCTGCCCATGAACAGCACGCCGATCAGCACGGTCAGCGTCGGGTAGGTGAACAGGATCAGACGTTCGAGGCCCGCCGAGATGTATTGCAGGCCCAGAAAATCGAGCAAGCTCGCGCCATAGTAGCCGAGCAACCCGAGCGTCACCAGCGTCCCCCAATCCCGGCCCGTCAACGGCAGCGCCGAACGACTGGCGACGAAGCCGACCCAGAGAAAAGCTGGCAGCGCAAACACCATGCGCAGCGACAGCAGCGTCACCGCATCGACCGGCGCCGCCGCGTACGCGAGCTTGACGAAGATCGCCTTGAACGAGAAACCCAGTGCCGCCAGCACCGCGAGGGCGATACCAAGACGTTCTGCGGACCATTTTTTCCAGGGCATCGGGACTCCGGAGTATTAAAGCGTCGCCGCCCAATCCTTGCGCGACCATTCAGGGAGCCACACCAGCGTCGCGCAGACCTCGGCCACCTGATCTGCGCAGAACTCGCGATCGCAATGCACTCCATGCGTGCTTCAGGGCTGGGGCGGCGCGCAAGTTTTGACCCGATTCTAGCCCAGCAGCGCTGCACCCGGAATAGTCAATCATCGTCCACAACCGTTGCGAGTGTCTCGGGAGCGCTTGCCGGGCGACGGTGCAGGATACCGCTTCGGGCCAGAGCGCCCTGCGGGTCGGCTATAATCGCGCCGTTCCTTCCTTGAGCGCAGCTCGCCTGCCCTGCCGCCCACCATGGCCGATCTCCTGTTTCTCCGCGGTGCCCCCGCATTTTCTTCTTTCCGCCTGCAGGGCCTGCAGCAACGCGTGGCCACTGTCGCGCCAGGTCTGCGCATCGTGGCTGCCGAATATTGGCACTTTGTCAGCACCCGGCAGCCGCTGAGCGACGCTGAACGCCGGCAACTCGCGGCTCTGCTCGAAGAACGCCCGGCAGCCAAAGACACGCCAGGCGAGTTGCTGCTCGTCACACCGCGCATCGGGACGATCTCGCCCTGGTCGTCGAAAGCCAGCGACATCGCCGTCAATTGCGGACTGCACGCCATCGAGCGCATCGAACGCGGCATTGCCTACTGGCTCAAGGCCAGGCGACGCAAGCTGTCGGCCTCCGAGAAGGAAGCCCTCGCCGCCCTGCTCCACGATCGCATGCTGGAGACCGTTGTCGACGACTTTGCGCGCAGCGCCGACCTGTTCCGCCACTTTGCGCCGCAACCACTGACCCGCGTCGATCTGCTGGCCGGCGGTCGTGCCGCGCTGGTCGCAGCCAATGCGCGGCTGGGGCTGGCCCTGTCGGAGGACGAAATCGATTACCTCGTCGAGCTGTTCCTCAAGGCACAGCGCAACCCGACCGACGTCGAACTGATGATGTTCGCGCAGGCCAATTCCGAGCACTGCCGGCACAAGATTTTCAACGCCTCCTGGGTGATCGACGGGCAGCCGCGCAGCGAAACGCTGTTCGGGATGATCCGCGAGACACATCAGGCGCATCCGGATGGCACCATCGTCGCCTATTCGGACAACTCATCGGTCATCGCAGGCGCCAGCGTCCTGCGCTTCCACGCCGGCGCCAACGCCCGTTATGCCTATCACGAAGAGCCGACGCACATTCTCGCCAAGGTCGAGACGCACAATCATCCGACCGCGATCTCCCCGTTCCCCGGTGCCGCGACCGGCGCGGGTGGCGAGATCCGCGATGAAGGCGCCACCGGCCGCGGCTCGAAACCGAAAGCCGGCCTCTGCGGTTTCTCGGTCTCCAACCTCCACATCCCGGATTTCCCGCAGCCCTGGGAGCGCGCCAGCGCCGACTACGGTCGCCCGGCCCGCATCGCTTCGCCACTGGCGATCATGCTCGAAGGGCCGATCGGCGCCGCCGCCTTCAACAACGAGTTCGGCCGCCCGAACCTGGCCGGTTATTTCCGCAGCTACGAGCAACTCACCGGCAGCGGCGACGAACCGCTCGTGCGTGGGTACCACAAGCCGATCATGCTTGCCGGCGGCGTCGGCAACATCGCCGCCAGCCAGTCGTTCAAGGCCGGCACGCTGCCGCCCGGCACGCTGCTGCTCCAGATCGGTGGACCGGGCATGCTGATCGGCCTCGGTGGCGGCGCCGCCAGTTCGATGACCACCGGCAGCAACGACGCCGACCTCGATTTCGCTTCGGTGCAGCGCGGCAATCCCGAGATTCAGCGGCGCGTACAGGAAGTCATCGACCGCTGCTGGCAGATGGGTTCGCCCGACGGTGACGGCTCCACACCCGGCGACGGCAATCCGATCCTCTCGGTGCATGACGTCGGCGCCGGCGGCATCTCGAATGCCCTGCCCGAACTCGCGCATGGCGCCGGCAGCGGCGCGCGCTTCGAGCTGCGCGCTGTGCACATCGAGGAACCCGGCATGTCGCCAGCCGAGATCTGGTGCAACGAAGCCCAGGAGCGCTACGTGCTGGCGATTGCGCCCAGCCGCCTCACCGAGTTCTCGGCGCTCTGCGAACGCGAACGCTGTCCCTTCGCCGTCGTCGGCGTGACCACCCACGAAAAGCGCCTGCTCGTCGCCGACAGTCATTTCGGCAACCATCCGGTGGACATGGACATGGACGCGCTGCTCGGCAAACCGCCGCGGATGACGCGCACGGCGACGCACCTGCCACCACTGTGCGTGCCTTTCGATGCCACCGAGGTGGATCTCAAGGAAGCCGCGTATCGCGTGCTGCGCCTGCCTGCAGTCGCCGACAAGACCTTCCTGATCAGCATCGGCGACCGCAGCGTCGGTGGCCTGACGGCACGTGACCAGATGGTTGGCCCCTGGCAACTGCCTTGTGCCGACGTTGCGGTGACGTTGATGGCTTTTCACGGCTACCGCGGCGAAGCCTTCGCCATCGGCGAACGCGCGCCGCTGGCGCTCATCGACGCGCCCGCTTCGGGTCGCATGGCAGTCGGCGAAGCGCTGACCAACCTCGTCGCCGCCGACATCGCGACGCTCGGCGAGATCAAACTCTCCGCCAACTGGATGGCCGCCGCCGGTTTCCCCGGCGAGGATGCCCGCCTGTTCGATAGCGTGCGTGCGGTCTCCGATCTCTGCCAGCAAATCGGCGTCTCGATTCCGGTCGGCAAGGATTCGCTATCGATGCGGACTGCCTGGCAGGAAAGCGCCGGTGCCGACAAAGGCCGCCAGAAACAGGTGGTCTCGCCCCTGTCGCTGATCGTCACCGGCTTCGCGCCGGTGCACGATGCCCGCCGGACGCTGACCCCGCAACTGCGGCTCGACGCCGGTGAAACCGACCTGTTGCTGATCGACCTCGGCGCCGGCCGCAATCGCCTTGGTGCTTCGGCGCTGGCGCAGGTGTATCACGCCACCGGCAGCGAGCCCCCCGACGTCGACGACCCCACCCGCCTGCCCGCTTTCTTCACCGCGATCCGCCAACTCGCTGCCGCCCATCTGCTGCTCGCCTACCACGACCGCGCCGATGGCGGTCTCTTCGCCACCGTCTGCGAAATGGCCTTCGCTGCCCATTGTGGCGTTTCGATCGACACCGACGGCCTGTGCTACGACCCGCTGATCAACGACGTCGACGGCAACGAAAAACGGCCCAACCTGCTCGGTGGCCGTTCCTTCGAGAAGCTGATGCGCGCCCTGTTCTGCGAGGAACTCGGCGCTGTCGTGCAGATTCGCCGCAGCGAAAGGAGCCAGGTGATGGGTGTCCTGCGCGCCGCCGGCCTCGGAGCCTGCTCGCAATTCATCGGCGCCCCCAACCCCTGGGACCAGATCCGCATCATTCGCAACGCCAGGGCGGTGCTCAGCGAAGCACGCGTCGATCTGCAGCGCGCCTGGTCGGAAACCAGTTTCCGCATGCAGCGCTTGCGTGACCACCCGGAATGTGCGCAACAGGAATACGACCGGATTCTCGATACCGCTGACCCCGGCCTGTCGGTGACGCTGAGCTTCGATCCCGCCGACGATGTCGCGGCGCCGTTCATCCATAGCGGCGTTCGACCACAAATCGCGATTCTGCGCGAACAGGGCGTCAATGGCCAGGTCGAAATGGCCGCCGCATTCGACCGCGCCGGCTTCGCCGCCATCGACGTACATATGAGCGACATTCTCGCCGCTCGCGTCGCGCTGGCCGACGTCAAGGGCGTCGTCGCCGGCGGCGGTTTCTCCTATGGTGACGTACTCGGCGCCGGTCAGGGCTGGGCGAAGACGATCCTCTTCAACGACCGCGCACGGGACAGCTTCTCGGCCTTCTTCGCACGCCCGGACACCTTTGCCCTCGGCGTCTGCAATGGTTGCCAGATGCTGAGCGCCCTCAAGGACATCATCCCCGGTGCCGACGCCTGGCCGCGTTTCGCACGCAACCGCGTCGAGCAGTTCGAAGCGCGCTTTACGCTGGTCGAGGTGCCCGAGTCGCCGTCGATCTTCTTCGCCGGCATGGGCGGCAGTCGTCTGCCGATCGTCGTTTCACACGGCGAGGGGCTGGCCGTCTTTGCCTCGGCGGCTCAGCAGGCGAGCGCGCTGGTCGCGATGCGCTACATCGACAACATTGCTCAGCCGACCGAAGCCTATCCGTACAACCCGAACGGTTCGCCGGCCGGTGTCACCGGCTTGACCACCGCCGACGGCCGTTTCTCGATCATGATGCCGCACCCCGAGCGCGTCTTCCGCAGCGTCCAGATGTCCTGGCACCCGGCCGACTGGGAAGCGCGTGGCTGGGAGGATTCGCCTTGGTTGCGGATGTTCCGGAATGCAAGGCGGTGGGTAGGATGATCGGCGGGCGAAGGGCGTTTGTGTCCGCCCTGCCCGAATTTCAGAATCAGAGCTTGCGGCGCTGTGCGGCTCCAATACCCGCCAGCGCCAGGCCAACCAGCGCCAGCGAGGCAGGCTCTGGAAGTTGAGGCGGAGGCGGTGCGTCATAGGTGTAAACAATTCTCGCACCGCAGCCAGCCTTCGTATCCTGCGTGGTGTCGAGGTTGCCGCCACCACCCTGAACGGTGAACCCCGAGAATGACTGGCAGGTCACACCGAAGTTGCCGCCGCCGGGGGCTTGCAGCGAAACGAGGATCGCGGCGAGGTCGTCAGAGAACGTCCCGCTTCCCGCCACCGGTCCGAAGCTCTTCGTCTCGCCGGAGGCATAGCTCAGAAAACCGGTGGTCGACGACAGGTTGATGACGTCGCCAAGGAAGGGGGTCAGAGCACCGAGGCCGCTGCTCCAGACAATAGCGGTCGAGCTCGTCAAATTGGCGGTTT
>RRZU012313197.1_pt1 | contig 12294 bp, 12 predicted proteins | sample 2165561 | NCBI WGS metagenome assembly RRZU01 (sample SAMN10456909, study PRJNA506462) | wastewater metagenome | isolation source: wastewater sludge | place: USA: Moscow, Idaho | reverse complement strand
TCTCCCTAATTTCAGCTCATTTTCTAAAGAAATTGTGCAAAATTCGTCCATTTGATCGTACGGAATTATAAAACTTGCCAAACCATTTTGATCAAGTAATTGACTTGTTTTCGAAATTAAATCTGTAAATGTTAAGGTTTCTTGTTGGCGCGCTTGTTTTCTCGAATCAAAGCTCACCAAGTCGTTAACTGTAAAAAAAGGTGGATTACTTACTATTAAATCATACTTTTTGGCTGAATTGTAATCTTGCAACGAAGTGTGAAAAAGCGTCAAACGATGGTTAAACTTTGAATTGCTGAAGTTTTCTTCGGCTTGCAAAAAGGCATCGCTGTCAATTTCTAAAGCATCAATATTTGCTTCAGGAAAACGTTGTGCAATCATCAAAGAAATCAATCCCGTTCCTGTTCCTATATCCAATACATTTTGCCCAAATACATTTACCCAAGCTCCCAATAGAACACCATCTGTTCCTACTTTCATTGCAGTTTGATCTTGAAAAATAGAAAATTGTTTGAACTGAAAAGGTTTTCTATTCATGATACGGAATCAAAATATAAAATGTTGTTCCAACCGAAATTTCTGATTCGAAACGAATTGTTCCATCATAATCATCAATAATTTTTTTGACCATTGGCAAGCCAATTCCCATTCCACTATTTTTTGTAGTAAACTTTGGAATAAAGATAGAATCTTGTGCTTCCACAGGTATTCCGTCTCCATTATCTTGTATGGTAAGATGTAAAAAATCTCCTGTTAACAGCACATCAACTTTTACTTTTGCTTTGCGAGATTTTGGAATCGATTGAAAAGCATTCTTCGTAATATTTGTAATAATTCGATTCAAATATTGTTTATCAAAATGCATTAATATAGCCTCTGGAGAATGATTAAACTCAATAAAATCCATCGGAAAAACATAAAGTGAATTTTTAATCACTTCAACAATATCAATTTTTTCATCTTTACGAGAAGGCATTTTTGCAAAATCTGAGAATGCTTCTGCAATTGCAGAAATTGTATCGATTTGTTGCAGCAAAATATTTCCTGTTCGCATTGTTTTTTCTTCAAGATCAGGATCATTTGGATCGAATTTTCGCATATAATTTTGAATCATCAAACGCATTGGCGTCAATGGATTCTTTACTTCATGTGCTACTTGTCGAGCAAAATCTCTCCAAGCCTCCTCCCTTTCTTGCTTTGCTAATAAATCTGATTGTTCTCTTAGTTTAAACAACATATCATTATATGAATCAACCAAAACTCTTATTTCATCACTTCCGTCATAGCGAATTGGCATATTATTTACGATCACTTCCGTTTCGCGGATACGATCTGCAAAAGACCAAAGCTTGTTTAGTGTACGTTTTGTTACAAAATAAACAGCCAACGTACCAAAAAGAAGAATAACACCAAATGCAAGTCCGTAACTACCAATCAACGTAAACATGTCTTGTTGAAGAAAGTCTTGATTTGATTGATAAGGCAAACAAAGAATGGCAATGTTTTCGTTATAATAATTCTTGATATAACTGTAAGATGAAAATACTTTTGCATCTAAATCGCTATCTTTATTTGTAATAATTAACTCATTTGTAGACTGTAATTTATCTAAAACATTTTGAGGTAAAACACTATACGTTGTAGATACAGCCTGAGTTGTAAGAACTTTGTTTCCTCTTAGATCATAAATTACAATATCCGTTTTGTTGATGTCACCAATTCTCAAAAAACTTTCTTCGAGAATAGATGTTACATTATCTTTTGTTGCGATTCCTGGATAATTATCCATTTCATAATCAACAGCAGATTCTACAGCTTTTACTTTTCTTTTGAGAATATCTTCGTGATATTGCTTCGTTTGATCGTTAAAATGACTTGCTGTAATTAATAATATCGATCCTGCTGTAAACAGAAGAATTGTTACCATATAAATGATAATACGAACAGGAAGCGATAAATTATTTTTTCTTCTAATCATTTTATTTTTGGAATAATCTCTTTACGTATTTTCCGATAATATCAAATTCAAGATTTAGTGTATCTCCAGCTTTTACGCGATTAAGATTTGTAAACTCCCAAGTGTAAGGAATAATTGCAACCGAAAATTGTCCCACTTTGCTATCAACAACTGTTAAACTAATTCCGTTCAAACAAATAGACCCTTTTTCTACAGTTACATTTCCTGTAGAGGCTTCATCATAATTAACCGTAACAATATAACTACCTTCATGATTGTCTATTGCTGCAACTGTACCTACTTGATCTACGTGTCCTTGAACGATATGACCATCAATTCGACCGTTAAACATCAAACATCGTTCTAAATTGATCAAATCACCTTCATTAAGAGTGTTAAAGTTTGTTTTTAACAATGTTTCATCAATTGCAGTTACCTTATAAAGACCATCTTTAAAATCAACAACAGTTAAACAAACTCCGTTATGCGCAACACTTTGATCGATTTTTAATTCGTCTACAAAGTTAGCTTCAATCCATAAATGAAGATTTGTTTGTTCTTTTTCTATTTTAATAAGTTTTCCAACTCCTTCTACAATTCCCGTAAACATGGTAATATTTTTTGTGAAATTAATGATAAAAATAAAGTAAATACAATGAAAAAGGGATGATTTTTACATCATCCCTCTAAATTTATATAAAATAAATTAATTTATTATTCTACTGTAACTGATTTTGCTAAGTTACGAGGTTGATCAACGTTTTTACCTAATTTAACAGCAATCCAGTACGATAATAATTGTAATGGAATAGCAGTTAAAATTGGAGAAAACTCTTCTGCAGTTTCAGGAATTACTACGTAATCATCTGCCATTGCAGTTACTTGTTCGTCACCTTCGTTTACAATTGCAATTACTTTTGCACTACGCGATTTAATTTCTTGAATGTTAGAAACTACTTTTTCGTAATACCCTTTTTTAGTTGCAATAACGATAACTGGCATGTTTTCATCTAACAATGCAATTGGTCCGTGCTTCATTTCTGCTGCTGGATATCCTTCTGCATGGATGTAAGAAATTTCTTTCAATTTTAATGCTCCTTCTAAAGCTGATGGATAATTGTATCCACGTCCTAAGTAAATTGCATTTTTATTGTCTTTGTATTTTTCAGCAATTTGATCAACAACACCTTCGCAATTGTCTAAAATTTGTTGAACTAATTCAGGAATACGTTCTAACTCGCGAGTTAATAAAGTGAATTTTTCTGTTGATAATTCACCATTGTGTTTTCCTAATTTTAAAGCAATTAAAGCCAAAATTGTTAACTGAGCTGTAAATGCTTTTGTTGAAGCAACTCCAATTTCTGGACCAGCGTGTGTATAAGCACCAGCGTCAGTAATACGAGCAATAGAAGAACCTACAACATTGTTGATTCCGAAAATAAATGCTCCGTTTTCTTTTGCTAATTTAAGTGCTGCTAATGTGTCTGCTGTTTCACCAGATTGCGAAATTGCAATTACAACATCGTGTTTGTTAATAATTGGATTACGGTAACGGAATTCTGAAGCATATTCTACTTCTACAGGAATACGTGCGAAATCTTCGATCATGTATTCTGCAACCAAACCTGCATGGTAAGATGTTCCACAAGCAACAATGATGATACGTTTTGCATTCAAGAATTTCTCTTGATGCTCCCAAATACCTGCCATTTTGATAACGCCTTCGTCAACTAACAAACGTCCACGCATTGTATCACGAATAGAACGAGGTTGTTCGTTAATTTCTTTTAACATGAAATGCTCGTAACCACCTTTTTCAATCGCTTCGATATTCAATTGTAATTCTTGAACATCTAAAGAAACCGCTTCGTTATTTTGAATTGTACGTACATCAACTTCTTTATCTAAAGTAATTGTTGCCATATCACCGTCTTCTAAATAAACGGCGTCTTTTGTAAACTCGATAAAAGGAGAAGCGTCAGAAGCAACAAAAAACTCGTTCTCTCCGATACCAATTGCTAATGGAGATCCTAAACGACCTACAACAATTGTATTTGGTTGTTCTTTGTCTAATACTGCAATTGCATAAGCTCCTACTACTTCGTTTAAAGCTAAACGAACAGCATCCGTCAAGTTTAAATTTTGTTCTTCTTGAAATAACTGAATAAAGTTAACTAAAACTTCAGTATCAGTATCACTATGAAAAATGTAACCTTTATCAGATAATAATTTTTTGATTGCTTCATAATTTTCAATAATTCCGTTATGAACCAATACAATACGCCCATTATTAGACATATGTGGATGTGAATTAACATCGTTTGGCACACCATGTGTAGCCCAACGTGTATGTCCAATACCTAAATGTGGTGTTTTATCAATATTTTCTGATATTTCTTCTAAATCAGAAACTTTTCCTTTTGTTTTAACCAATTCGAAATCTGAACCAGTAGAAAGAACTAAACCAGCACTATCATATCCGCGATATTCTAGTCTTTTTAATCCATTAATAATGATTGGGTACGCTTCGCGATGACCAATGTATCCTACAATTCCACACATTATTTTTTATAGTATTTAAGTTTATTAAAAATTTATTCTATTTAGTAGCGTAATATACTAAAAGTTTTAATTTTTTAGCGTCAACTTCAGACTTATTTCCATGTAAAACTATTCTGTAAGGATTGTACGCTCTATTATTTTGGTAAGGATTTGTGCTATTGATTGTTGTCGCATCAGAAATTGATGTAATAAAGTTACCCATTGTCACTACCATCTCTTGATTCTCAAATGCATTGCCTTTCTCAAGCATGCTTTTCAGATGTTTTGTGATATCAATAGTATAATAATCTGTTTTTCCTGTTACAATTGGATTAAAATGAACTGATGTTGGGTACGAATTATAAAACTCTAAAACGTCAGAATATAACTCATTGATGCTTTTACCATCTTTTGTATAACTATTCCAAGCTACCAAATACGGTGGTTTTGGAAAACTATAAGCATCATCAATAAAAAATTTCAGCTTAGCTCCTGTAATAACTGCTCCTTTAGCAACATCACTTTTTAGAAGATCTATTTGCGATTGATTGAATTTAACTTTTACACTACTTCCACTCATTCCATTTAAGAATAAACGCGCATCACCTCCTGTTTTATTAGGATAAGCAACTGCGTTACCAAAAGTTGTTCCCGCAAATTCATTTTTAATTTGATTGACTAAAACATTAGAACCTATTGTAGAATTCCATTGATTTTTGAATTCAAAACCATAAGTTCCTGAAAGTCTTTCTTTGTAAGCTGTATCTGTTGGTTTTTTATCCGTAGGATTTTTATACGAATAATACATGTTTAGACTAATATTATTCGGATTGAAATTGATAATAAATCCATCACTCTCTCCAACCGAAAATTCAAAACCTTTAATGTTTTCACGAATAAAAGTTGCATGATCCGCTAATAATCCTGTGTTTCCGTTTTTTACAATTTTATCATAAAAGTAATTTTTATCTAAAGTTACTTTATAACCAACTGTTTCTGCAAAAATATTTGAAGTGCCTGTCTTTACTTTTACAATTTTATTTGTAACTGTTTTACCTATTGTTGCAGTTCCGATTATCGGAGAATTTACAGTGATAGGCGATTGAGATCCATCTAATTTCGAAAAATATTTTGTATCTCGATATAAAACAGTATTGATATCACGAACGTTTAAAGTCATCATAGCATCTTTATTTCCATAAAGAGAATCTACAGCAAATTTTGTCGTAATCATGATTGTATCTGTATCAATCGATTTTTTCCCAGGATTAGTTAAATTAATTGTATCTCGAGAAACAGGTGTTTTAGATGAACTATAAAATACAGGTAAATACAAGTTAACAGAATCTACTTTTACTTCTTTACCAAAATCTCTATTTCCAATACCTTCTGGTCTTAATTGACCATAAAATTTAGAAGAAGTTGATCCAAAAACAGGTTCTTTATATACTCCTAATGTAGCATTTTGTAAAACAAATCGGTCAGTTCTTATCGTATCAACAGTATCATTGTATGCAATAACATCCAATGCTTTTGCATTACCAAGAGCTTCTCCACCAATTACATTGTTTCCTAAACCTATTGCTTCATCTTCGCAAGAAGCTAACGCTCCCATTCCAATCATCGTTGCAACAGAGACAGAAAGGACATTCAAAAATTTTTTCATTAATCTAAACAGATTTTAGTTTGAGTTCATTACTTCCTCCAGATAAAAGTTATTGTAAACTTCTTTTGCATCGTCTTTTGTGCAATAATCTAATAAAGGAATATTTTGTTGGTTGATATAGTTTTTTACATCTTCTGGTATAATTTCTTCTCCTTTCGCAACTGCATCTGCATATTGTAAAGAAGCCTGTATCATTCCCAAGTGTGTAGGTTTTTCAAGAAATTGTTTTACATCAGCTTCTACTTCATCAAAAGCTAATTTTTTCACTAATTCTTTGTCTAATTCTCCATCAAAAGCATTGTCAAATAATGACACTACAACTTTTGCATCTTGGAAAAATGGATCGTCTGAGTAATATTTTTTTAGATATAAAGGCACTAAACTAGACATCCAACCCATAACATGAACTACGTCTGGTTTCCAGTTTAATTTTTTTACAGTTTCTAAAACTCCTTTCGCAAAGAAAATAGATCGCTCGTCGTTGTCAGAAAATAATGCGTTATCCTCTCCATAAACCTCTTTGCGTTTAAAATATTCTTCGTTATCAATAAAATACACTTGTAATCTCTCGCCTGGAACAGATGCTACTTTAATGATTAAGGGTTGATCCAAATCATTAATGATCATGTTCATACCTGAAAGTCGTATTACTTCATGTAATTGGTGTCTTCTTTCGTTGATTGCTCCAAAACGTGGCATAAAGATGCGAACATCCGCACCGTTGCTCTGCATAAGTTTAGGCAAATCTAATGCTTGTGAAGACATCGGATTTTCAGGAAAGTAAGGTACCATTTCTGTTGTTACATATAATATGCGCTTTCCTTCCATAATTTTTTATTCTCTTTTCCTAATGATAATAAGGCACAAAATTACAAAAAATTGTTGATATATTATTTGCTTATAGTAGCTTTGCGCTTATATTAGTTTTTTTTTAACAAATCCGCGTTATGGATATATTTAACGAAAAGGAAAAATTAACTCCCGTTATCGTCGAGTTAAAAAAGCAAAATAAAACCATTGGTTTTATCCCTACAATGGGCGCTTTGCACGAAGGTCACATGTCTTTGGTAAAAGCATCAAAAGCTCAAAATGATTACACAATCGTTAGTATTTTTGTCAATCCGACACAATTTAACAACCCAGAAGATTTAAAAAAATATCCCCGAACAGAAGAAAAAGATAAAGAATTGTTAACAAAAAACGGTTGCGATTTTGTCTATTTACCTACTGTCGAGGATCTATATGAAGCTGGAGAAGGTGCAAAACAATATGATTTTGGTACGATAGACAAAGTAATGGAAGGCGCTTCTCGTCCTGGACATTTTGATGGTGTTGCAACAATTGTTGCCAAATTATTTAGAGCAGTACAACCAACAAGAGCTTATTTTGGCGAAAAAGATTTTCAGCAAATTCGTATCATTCAAGAAATGGTGAAACAAGAAAATTTAGATGTCGAAATTGTTCCTATGCCAATTCATCGTGCCAATTCTGGTTTAGCATTTAGCTCGAGAAATGCCCGTTTAACAGAACAACAAACTGCTGATGCACCTCAAATTTATTCGATTTTATCAAAAGCGGTTGCTTTAAAAAATGATGGAAAAGATGTAGAAGAAGTAAAAGAATTTGTAAAAAAAGAATTCGAAAATTCGCCTTTTGAGTTAGAGTATTTCGAAATAACAGATGAAGAAACATTGTTGTCAATCGAACATTTTGTTGATGCCAAAAGCATTCGTGGATTTGTAGTTGCTTACGCAGGCGATGTTCGTTTAATCGATAATATTCAGTTTTAATAAAAAAAAACAATTCCTTCAACCCAATTGAAAAATATTGGAACGGGTTTTGAAATTTATAAGTTCAGTGTAACTTTGCAAAATTATGATGGTAGAAGTTTTTCACTCTAAGATACATAGAGTTAAGGTAACAGACGCAAAATTAAACTATATCGGAAGTATCACAATCGACGAAGATTTGATTGATGCTGCTAATATGGTTGTGGGTCAAAAAGTACAAATCGTGGTACAAGAAAACGGCGAACGATTTGAAACATATATTATTAAAGGAAAACGTGGAAGTGGCGAAATTTGTTTGAATGGACCAGCTGCACGTAAAGTACAAGTAGGTGATACCGTAATTATTATCACGTATGCGATGATGGATTTCGAAGAAGCGAAAACCTACGAACCTACAATTGTTTTCCCTAACGAGAACAATCGTTTAGATTAAGAAATTAATTTTCAAAACTTATATGAAGAGTAAGATCAAACAATCGCTCTTCTTAATCATTGCTTCATTGTTAGCACTATTTTTTGTCGTGATTACAGTGAAGCAAATTGATTTTGAACGAGTTGCAAACGTCTTAAAAGAAACAAATTACTTTTGGATTTTTGCATCTATGGCAATCAGTATTCTCACTTATTGGATACGCGCCGCTCGTTGGAATCTTCTTCTAAAGCCAATGGGCTACAACACCCAAACCTCATCTGGTTTTTGGGCTATTGCTTTTGCATATTTCATGAATTTGACCATTCCTCGTAGTGGCGAAGTTGCACGCGCAACAAGTTTATATAAAATGGAAAAAGTACCGTTCGAAAAATCTTTCGGAACTGTAGTTTTAGAACGTGTTATTGATCTTTTATTTTTGGGATTATGTTTCGGTTTAACACTTATTTTCAATTACGAAACTTTCATCAAATTTGTCGAAATTGGGAACAAAGAAAAAGCTCATCAACCTACAGCAGAGCCTTCTTTCCTAAAATATTACATCGCGCTTGGAGTTTTTGTTTTCGGAATTGGATTAATTGCGATTTTCTGGAAAAAAATCAGCAAAACCAACTTCTTTACCAAAGTTAAAACCTTTCTATTAGGCCTTTGGGAAGGAATAAAATCTATCTCAAAATTAGAAAAAAGAGGTTTATTCATCTTTTATTCTTTCGCACTTTGGATTTGTTATTTCCTAATGACTTACCTTGTTTTCTTTGCTTTTCCAGACACCGAAAACTTTGGCGTTGCAGAAGGTTTATTTCTGTTAATCGCAGGATCTTTGGGAATGATATTACCAGTTTCGGGTGGGTTAGCTTATCCGTATGTGATGTCAATTGCATTTTCGGCTGTTTATCTTGCAAAAGGTGGAAATCAGCACGAAGGACGAGCTATTGGTGATTATTTTGGTTTAATTCTTTATATAGCTCAGGTTATTTCGATGATTATTTTTGGCTTAATTGCTATTTATAAAATCGCCAGAATTAGACGAGATTCTACAGAGTAAAAAAATACTTTAAATTCCGAATTTTCTATTCCAAAGTTTTATCATTTTGTTTATTTCCCAAGGATTTATTTTGTACATCAATTTCAACACTACAAAAAATAGAATATTGAGTGAGATTAGAATAATAGCTTCTTTCATAATTATAATTTTTAAGAACTTTTCTTCGAAAGCATTTCGAGATATTTAGGCGCTTGATCTTCCAAAACTTGCGTTATTTTATCGTAATTATTTTCCTTTATCAATTTCTCAAATTCAAAATTAGCATAGCAATACGTTACAAAATCATTCACTTTACTTTCAGGAATATGCAGATTTTCAATGAAATAATTTTTGGTAAAATAGTTTTCTAAATCTTTTATTTTATCTACTTTATTGAAAAATTCTTGTTGTTTTTTCTCTCTTTTTCTTTGTCCTGAAATTGTCGCAATCCAAGCTGCCGGATTTAACAATCCTACACTACCAGTCATTGAAGTTGCATTAGGATCAATTTTTCTGAAACGTAAATTAGGATCAATTCCCAGATTCAATCCTTTATACAGTTCATCAATGTTATCATATTTCAGTTTAATATTATTCTTTAAATTTTTATCTAACGTAATTACATTAGCTTGCGCCAACTCAATCGTTTCAATATTTAAATGCACAGTCAACATTCCTTGCGCCATTAAATCTGAAGTAATTTTAAGCGTTCGTTCTTTGTAAAAATCATGACTAAAATGCAATTCGTCGCCCGCAGAAACTTTAATAGAAAACATTCCTCTATCATTGGTAAAAGCCTTTGCGTTTGTCGTTTGATTGGTAATTAATATATGATCTAAAGCATCTTGCCCAGCAACGCCATCATCAATAATTATTTTTCCTGTAATCATGGTGTTTTGTGCAAAAGCTAACATACTTAATACTAAAAAACAGATGGTTAAGATATATTTATTCATTTTCTTTCTCTTTAATTTTATTTAAATACATTGGGGCTTGCTCTTTCAAGATGAGTTTAATTTTTGAAAAATTTTTCTTTCTCATCAATTTATCAATATTATTCGCTTCGTAGCAACTCCCAATAAAATCTACAATGTTTTCTCTCGAAATATTCAGATCAATGATAAAAAATGTTTCTCCAATTATACTTTTCAAATTCTGTACTTGCTCGTAAGCAGAAACTCTTTTTTTCAGCATTGTACCTTTCTCATTTGATGTTTTAAAAAGTTTAACTGCTTCTAATAAATTCCCTGCATACGGATTGGCTTTTCTGTGAAATGCAGCCCAATTATGCTTATCTACTACAGCTTTCTTAAAAGCTTCATCGTTTATACCAGTTGCGTCAAGTACTTCTTTGGAAATTGTTTTTTTCTTTCCAACATCCTTTAGCATATGTTTATTTAGTTTCGACACCTTTGTTTCATCCAGCTCTATCACTTCAACATTTACATGAACTTCGATAAAACCTTTGTTTATCATCGATTTCGAGATTTTAAGATGACGTTCAGAAATTCCATTTTGCTTAAAAAATAAAACATCTCCTTCGCTGACATTAAGAGAAAACAAACCTTCTGTATTCGCTTTTACACGAGAATTCGTTGCTAAATTCTCAATCAAAAAACCATTCAAATTAATCACCTCATCCGCATCATCTACAATAATTTTTCCAGAAATTAATGTACGCTGTGCGTGAACTGAAAATGTGGAAATGAATAATATAAAACATAAAATTTTAGTCATTGATTGTAGATTTAGAATTGATTTTTCGTAGATAAATAGGCGCTTGTTCCTCAAAAGTCAAAACAATTTCATCAAATTGATTCGTTTTCATTAAACCTTCTATTTTAGTTTCATCATAACAATAACTAAGAAACTCAAATATGTTTCCTTTCGGTATTTTTAAATCATTTGTAAAATAATAATCAGTAAAATAGCCAATCAAAAACTCTATGTTCTCGTATTTCGTTTTCGGAATTAATGCTCTCAAATCTTTATGCGATTTTGCGTCTTTTGTAAACATATCCATCAACGCCAAAACATTCTCGTACCGATAAGCTCCGCCCAAACCTTTCAAATAATTTGCAGCATAAAATGCTTTCACCATATCTAATTTGAATTCTTTATTGATTCCAATACTTTTATTGATTTTCTCCGACTCCGTTTCTTCTTTACTTACATTGTCTTTCCAAAATTTTTTCAGCGGTTTTATTTTTGTCTCGGCTAATTCAATTACTTCAATGTTTACATGAACTTCGACAAAACCTTTGTTTATCATCGATTTTGTAATCGTTAACTTTCTTTGTTTTATTCCAGCTTGATCAAAAAGTAACTCATCTCCTTCATTTACTTTGATTGAGAATAAACCTTTTGTATTTGCAAAAGTTCTTGCATTGGTTGTAGAATTTTCTATCAAAAAATTATCCAAATTAATGATCTCATCCGCATCATCCACAATAATTTTTCCAGAAATTAAGGACGATTGCGCATGTACGGAAATACAAAAAAATAATGATAAATTGTAAAGTAAAATTCTATTCATTCACGTGTTATTAATTGTTTAAAAATAATCGAGAAATTGATTGAAATTCAATATTTAACTCAACTTTATCTAAAGCTTTAAATTTGTTAAAAAACGAATTTATCTTTAACGTTATTTGATTATTGTATTAAAATTTTTCACAATTACGACACCTTATCTTGTCGCGATAAAACATTATTTTTGTCTAAATTTGAAACTATGGCTAAAACAAAAACTACTTTTTTCTGTCAAAACTGCGGTACACAAACCTCTCAATGGATGGGACAATGCAAAAGTTGTGGCGAATGGAATACCATTGTTGAAGAAATTGTGGACAAAGGCGAAGAAAAAAAATCGTGGAAAGATAAATC
>RRZU012235782.1_pt1 | contig 12295 bp, 10 predicted proteins | sample 2165561 | NCBI WGS metagenome assembly RRZU01 (sample SAMN10456909, study PRJNA506462) | wastewater metagenome | isolation source: wastewater sludge | place: USA: Moscow, Idaho | reverse complement strand
TCTTATTTCGGGACTACTTCGTCCAAAAAGTGGTGACATATTTATTGATGGTATTCCTTCCAAAGACAGGCAGCCTGTTACCCTGCAAGATCTCTTTATCGTTCCGGAGGAATATGATATGCCTCCGGTAACCCTCAAGCAGTTTGTTCAGATGAATGAGAATTTCTATCCTCATTTCAATATAGAGGTACTTAAAAACTGTCTGAGAGACTTTGAAATGCCGGAAGAGCCTAATCTCAAAGAACTCTCTATGGGGCAGAAGAAGAAAATCTATATGAGTTTTGCTTTGGCTGCAGGTACTAAATATCTGTTTATGGACGAGCCGACTAATGGCCTGGATATACCTTCGAAGAGTCTGTTCCGTAAAGTAGTTACTCAAAACATGACAGAGGAGAGTACTCTTATTATTTCCACTCATCAAGTGCACGATATTGAGAGCTTGCTTGATCATATTATTATATTAAATAATTCAGAGATCCTTGTCAACTCTTCCGTAGCTGACATTACCAGCAAGTATACTTTTACATTCCGTAATGCTCAGGATATGGACGGAGTCCTTTATGCCGAACCTTCACTCCAGGGAAATGCAACCATAGCTGTCCGCAAACCGGAAGAAGAAGAAACAAATCTTAATCTTGAACTTTTCTTTAATGCGGCAACCAAGGGAAAGTTAAATTACTAATTTTTAATAGCATACAATATGAAAACATTTGATATCCATCGTTTCGGAAAAGTACTGAAATGGACCTTATATTATAATAAATCTACATTGACGAAGATCATTATGGGATTTTTCATCGCCTTTCTGGCGCTCTATCTTCTTTCTACGGATTTGCTTTTTTCAGCTAACAGTTCTTTTCCTGACCGTCTTACAACAGCAGAAGGTTGTACCCTTGGGGTGCTGGTTGTGTTTCTTTTTCTGACACCTTCTTGGATTCTTTCGAACATGAAAGATCGGAAGAGTTCACTGGATTACCTGATGCTTCCGGCCACGAATCTGGAGAAGTTCCTTGCTCGCATCGTCATGGTTACTGTTTTTTATACCTTATGCCTTATTGCTGCACAGATTGCTGCCGATCTTATCCAATGGATAATTTCATTATTTCGTTATCCGATATCTCAGACCGGTCTGATCAGTATAAATCTTTTGGAGAATAATTCCATTCATTTTTGTGAAATTACCAATGGTGTTGATCATTATGGCAGAGGAGCATCCTATTTGATATTAGGTAACTTAATGGTATTGACATGGATGATATGGATGCATTCTTTTTACACTCTTGGTGGTACCGTCTTTCGTAAGCGTGCGTGGATCATCACTTCATTTGTTCTGTTTGTCCTGGGATTTATCATCACATTTTTAGTGGTCAAAATTTCTTCAGGAATAATGAATTGCTCGGATAATGTATATGAAGTCTCTACGATGGCTATAGAAATTATCCTTGTTCTCATCTCTCTCTTACTTGCTGGGCTTAATTACTTTTTATCCTATAAGGTATTCTGTCGTATGCAGCTTATCAATAATAAATGGGTTAATCTTTAAAGTATCATGATCACGAAAATCAAAATACATACGGTTCAGCTTTTCTTGTTGATAGTTGTTGCCGCTGCCTTTTCTTCCTGTACAAAAGTAAATCAGAAGATAATTGTAAGAACGTATCAGGTTGGTGATTTTTCTTCCTTGTCCTGTGACGGAAACCTTGATGTTCAAATCATTCCGGGGCAGAAAAGCCGGGTTTGGGTGAAAGGTATTGCCGGTCAGGTCGATAAGATCGAAGTAAAGAAGGAGAAGAATAAACTTGTACTTTATGACAGTTCTTCATCTTCGCCCTTTGTTAAGGAAAAGATTATCTTCGGGAAACTTAAATCTCCTATAGTGTATGTTGCTGCTCCGAATCTTCAAAGTCTTTCAGTATCAGGTAATTCTTCGGTTTCCATGGATAAACCTGTAAGCTGGAATAAACTTTATGCTACTGTTGACGGGAATACAGATGTGGGTTTGAAACTTAATCATACCCGCAACCTCATTCTTGAAGTAAGTGGAAATTCGGATGCAAATATCACTTGTTATAATTGTGGAGAAAGCAGGTTCAGTGTCAGCGGAAATTCAGATATAGATGTTAATTTTAAAGATTGTGACAGAAGTTTTGTAGAGCTTGACGGTAATTCGGACGCTTCATTAAAGGGTACTCTGAGGCATCGTCTGACTTCAAATGTGTCAGGTAATTCGGATATAGACAATAATATTCAATATATCAAATAACTATAAGGTTATGGAAAAGAGTAGATTACAAAAGACACAGAGGACCCTTGCCCTTGCTTTGCTTCTCGTCTTTCTTGTCATTGGATACAGTTCCTGTACAAGAATACATGAAAAATCAAAAGTGCGTACCTATAAGATACAGGATGTGTCCCAACTTCATATCAAAGGATCTTTGAATGTCGTTCTGGTACCGGGTAAGACAACCCGTATGTGGGTGGAGGGACCCGCAGACAAAGTTGATAATTTTGATGTGAAACAAAATAAATCTTCTTTATGGCTTAAGGATAATTTAAGTTCACCGACACATTATAATATTATATTTCTTGGCCATCGCAATGAGCTCAAGGTGTATTTGTCTGTTCCACATTTAAATTATATTGATGGTGAAGGCAATATTATTATTGGTACAGATACTGACAAACCTTTAGCCTTGAAAAAGCTCTATACTCGTATGCATGGTAATGTTGTCTTGGAATTCGGTCTGTTACGATCTGACAGTGTCAGATTGGATGTAGACGGTAACTCGGTCATCAAGATGAAATATATTAAATGTCATTATACAGGACTTAAAATTGCCGGCAACAGTGTGGTAAAGGCTGATTATAATGATTGCCTTTCGGGCAGGCTTGATGCAGATGATAATAATATTATTACTCTTAGCGGGACGATGAGGCAGAAAATGGATGTTCATACCAGAGGCAATATCGCATTGAATAATGGGCTGAAGTATGTTAAATAGTGACAAATGAGTATATATTTACAATAAAATATTTACTTTTGTAATTGGGAAAGGTGTGAATGTGTTAAAGCAATATATATTTAATACTAAAATAAACAAAACGTCAATGAAGTTAAGAAGTTTTTTTGTAGCAGCAATGTTGCTGCTTTCAATGGGAAGTCTGATGGCGCAGCAGATGCCGTCTATTCCTGTTGATCCGAATGTGCGAGTAGGAAAACTGAGTAACGGCCTTACCTATTACATACGTCATAATGAATATCCTAAGAATGTAGCCAATTTCTATATTGCCCAGCGGGTAGGTTCAATCAACGAGAATGATGACCAGCGTGGTCTGGCTCACTTCCTGGAGCATATGGCTTTCAATGGTTCTGATCATTTCAAGGGGAATGGTATTATTGATTTTACCCGTACCTTAGGGGTGGAGTTTGGCAGTGACCTGAATGCTTATACTAGCATTGACCAGACCGTATATCGTGTATGTGATGTTCCGACCACTCGTGTCACAGCTCTTGATTCTTGCCTGCTTATCCTGAAAGACTGGTCCGACGGCCTTACTCTTGATGCCAAGGAAATAGACAAAGAGCGTGGTGTCGTTCATCAAGAGTGGCAGATGCGTAGTGATGCCAGCATGCGCTTCTTTGAGAAGTATCTCCCTACGCTCTATCCCGGCAGCAAGTATGGTTATCGCCTGCCTATCGGTCTGATGAGCATTGTGGATAATTTCAAGCCAAAAGAACTTCGTGACTATTATCATAAATGGTATCGTCCTGATAATCAGGCTATCATTATTGTCGGTAATGTCAATGTAGATCATGTAGAGTCTGAGATCAAGAAACTCTGGGCCGGTGTCACTGTTCCTGCCAATGCGGCTAAGGTCGTAGATGAGCTTGTACCGGATAACAATACTCCTATTTATGTTTCAGATAAAGACAAAGAACAGCAGTATAGTGAAATCTCAGTATACATGAAGCGTGATCCGGTACCGGATTCACTGAAGAACAGCATAGCGTATCTTGCACAGAATTATGTCAAGGATATGATGTTTTATATGCTTAATTCACGTTTCTCTGAATTAACCCAGAATGACAGTTGTCCTTTTATTCAGGCAGACACGGGTGATGGACAGTATCTGATCAGCAAAACCAAGGATGCTTTCCAGGCTATCGTCATTCCAAAGGACGGCAAGGATACAGCTGCCTTGAAAGCTATGGTAATAGAATTGCAGAGGGCTCGTGATTATGGATTTACAGCCACAGAATATGCCCGTGCAAAGAGTGACTTGCTTAGTGGCATAGAGAAACTTTATACGAACAAGGATAAGACTGAAAATAACTATTTTTATAGTGTGTATGCGGCAAACTATCTTGACAAGGAGCCAATGCCGAGTATTGAAACCCAGTATCAGCTTGCTAATGCCATCATTCCTCGTATCCCTCTCGAAGCGGTTAATGAGATGGCCAAGGAATTGATTTCCAACAGTGATACTAATCTGGTGGTTGTGGAACAGGCACAGGAGAAGGAAGGAAAAACTTATGTCACTGTTGATGAGTTGAAGCAGGCTGTTGCTGCAGCCCGTAATTCCAGCCTTACAGCATGGGTTGACCATGTAAAGCAGGAGCCTCTGGTTGCCAAAATGCCTGCCAAGGGCAATATCGTGAAGGAAACAGAGAATAAGAAGTTAGGTTTCAAGACTCTTTATCTTTCCAATGGTGCCAAGGTCATTTTGAAGAAGACTGATTTTAAAAATGATGAGGTGTTGATGCAGGCTACAGCGAAAGGTGGATCTAATCTCTTTGGTGCCGCTGATTATGCCAATCTGAAAGTTTTCGATGACGTTATCGGTTATTCCGGTATTGGTGATTTCTCCAGTACAGAACTTCAGAAAGAGCTTGCCGGAAAAAATGCCAATGCTAATTTAAATTTGGGCAATTATCATGCTACCGTTAGCGGTAATTCTACTCCTAAGGATCTGGAGACGATGATGCAGATGACTTATCTCTATTTTACGAATATCAAGAAAGATGAGAAATCATATCATTCTCTCATGAATAATATGGAATTAGCACTAAAGAATAAGGATCTTCGTCCAGAATCTGTTTTCAGCGATTCTCTGCGCCTTGACCGCTATGCCCATAATCCTCGTTTTGCATCGCTCAAGGCAACTGATCTGAGCAAAGTCAGTTATGACCGTATTCTGACTATTGCAAAGCAGCTGACCGCTGATGCCAGTAAGTTTACATTCTATTTCTCCGGTAATTTTGATGAGGCTAAATTGCGTGATTATATTGAACAGTATATCGCCTCACTTCCTGCTGACACAAAAGCAAAAGTCAATCCGGGCAAAGAGATCATGACTCTTACAATGGGTAATTACAAGGATCATTTCTCCCGTAAGATGGAAACACCAAAGGCACAGCTTTATGCTTTCTGGACTTCTAAACTGAGCAAAGATAATCTTTCTGATGAGATCACTGTCGATGCTGCCGGTCAGGTACTGAATATGGAATTGCTCCGTTCTATCCGCGAAGACAACAGTGCGGCTTATTCTGTAGGTGCGCAGGGCTTCCCTCAGACAACTTTGGATAATAAGGCTTACTATGTTCTTTTCGCAGGATGTCCTATGGACCCTGCCAAGGCTCAGTTGGCTTATGATCTGATGATGAAAGGGGTAAAGGATGCTTCCGAAAAAGTTGATCCTGCTGATGTACAGAAAGTAAAGGAATTTATGCTGAAGCAGGCTGATGAAGATGCACGAAAGAACGGTCACTGGCTTAATGTACTTTATCAATATAATGAGTTTGGTCAGGATGTTCAGACAGATTACAAAGCGATAGTAAATGCTCTGACTCCGGAAAAAATCTCCAGCTTTATCCAGAAAGTTATCCTCTCTTCCGGCAATAAGGTAGAGGTGCTGATGACTCCCGTTAAATAACTTTAGTTTTTAGTTTATAAAAATAGCGTGCAGGTTTTTCTTGCATGCTATTTTTTTTTCTATCTTTGCATTTAGCGTATGGAAATAGGTGGAAAGCATATTACTCTCTTTGGTGCTGTGGACAAGCCATTGCCGATAGTTTACCTGCATACCTTTCGCCAGGAAGGCGAGCGGGTATGGCAGCAATGTCAGAGGATGGGTACCCGGCAGTTTGTCCTTGCAGAGATCAGTGATCTCAACTGGGATGAGGATATGTCGCCATGGTCAATGGATGGTGAACCCTTTCATGAGGAATCTATTATAGGAAAAGCGGGAGAGTGGCTGGAGGTGCTGCTTACGGATGTTATTCCTCAGGTAGAGAAGCAGGTGCAGGTGACCCGCCGCTATCTTGCAGGATATTCGCTTGCCGGCCTTTTCGCTTTGTGGTCCATATATCATACGGATAGCTTTGATGGCATCGTATCCGGTTCCGGATCTTTCTGGTATCCTGGTTTCATAGATTATGTCAAATCGAATCAGCCTGTACGTTTTCCTGAAGCTATCTATTTCTCTCTGGGTGATCAGGAGTCGAAGACTCATAAAATCTTGCTCTCCGGGGTTGAGGATAATACCCGATGGCTTTGCGGATATTATCAGAAAAACAATGTCAACACTGTATTCCAGCTTAATAACGGCAATCATTATATGCAGTCAGACTGGCGTATCGCGAAAGGTATCCAGTGGATATTACGGCAGGAACAAGGAGGAGTTTGATATGAAGAAAAGTGTTCATCTATTTATAATATTATTTTTGATTATGACATCAGCTTGTGCAAAGAAACTCCAGACGGATACATTCTATACAAGGAGTGGAAAGAAGGTTGTGCTTACTGCGATTAAGCATGCAAGTATTGAAATCAATTATGATGGTAAGGAGTTTGAGGTTGATCCTGTATGTGATCTTGATCCGAAGACCGATTATAGAACGTTCCCTAAAGCTGATTATATTCTGATTACCCATGATCACTTTGATCATTGTGACAGGAAAGCCGTTTCTGAATTGGAAAAAGCGGGGACGGTTATTATTGCCAATGCCGCAGGTGCAGAAATGCTTGGTAAGGGTAAGGTAATGAGAAATGGCGATCATATCAAGCTCTCGGCTGATATGTCCATTGATGCGGTTCCGGCTTATAATATTACACCGGGTCATACCCAATATCACCCTAAAGGACGTGACAATGGATATATCCTCACTCTTGACGGATTGCGTATTTATATTGCTGCCGATACTGAAAATATTCCGGAGATGGAGAAGGTGAAGAATATTGATATAGCTTTTCTTCCCGTTAATCAGCCTTTTACGATGACTCCCCGGCAGGCTGCTGAAGCAGCCGGAATAATTCATCCGAAAGTCCTTTTCCCTTATCATTACTCTGACACAAAGATAGAAGAGGTGTCGGAATTGTTGAAGGGGTCTGGAATTGACGTGCGGATCCGTAATTATCAATAAAACAGGATGAGTATATTTGGAAGAATAAAACGGCTGTTCCTATCTCCAAAAAGTCATGAGGTAGCACTCGTCCTCGGAGGTGGTGGTGCCAGGGGTATTGCACATATAGGTGCAATAGAGGCTCTGGAGGAAAGGGGATATGTCATTCATTCCGTGACCGGAACCTCTATAGGAGCACTTGTCGGAGGTCTCTGGGCTGCCGGAAAAATGAAGGAACTCAAGGATATTGTGCTCAAGCTCAACAAGAAGGAGGTTCTGTCACTCATGGATGTCTCTATCGGACTGAATCATCTTATGTCGGGAGAAAAACTCCTTACGGTTTTCGATCAATTGGTTGGTGACCGGAAGATAGAGGATCTGCCGGTAAACTTTTGTTGTTCAGCTTCCGATCTTGTCAGTGGCAAAGAGACGGTCTTCCGTAGAGGTTCATTGAAAATGGCGATGAGGGCAAGTATTTCCATTCCCTGTTTTTTCAAACCGGTAAAGTTTCACCGCCATATTTATGTTGATGGAGGGGTCCACAATACATTGCCTTTGAACAGGGTCGCGAGGATAAAGGGGGACTGGCTCTTTGCCGTTAATGCTTCAGCACCGGACCGAAGGTTCGCCCCTGCTTTCGTGTCTAAGATTAGGAAACACCGGGAAGGAAAATTCGGCAAATTCTTGGACAGCATTTCCTTTCACAATAATGAATTCTCAGAGAATGCAATGAATATAGCCATGCGGGTCGCCAGTCTCTCCATACAGGCTAATGCGCAGCTGGCGATAAAGTTGATTCCGCCGGACTTGTGCGTCGATATTCCGATGGACCGTTTCAGCCTTTTTGATTTTGACAAGGGAGAAGAAATCATCCGGTTCGGGAAGGATGAAATGAACCGCAAACTGGATGAATTTGAAAAAGGAAAGGAATAAGAACGTCTCTTATTCCTTTTTTTCGGACTTCTTCGTTTGAGGAAGAAGAAGATTGGTGACAACCCCGATGACGGCCGACAGACCGATACCGCTCATCGTGAAGTTACCGAATTGCAGGGCTGCGCCTCCTATTCCCATTGTAAGGGTGACAGATACAATGATAATATTCCGGGTCTCATTGAGATCTACTTTATGCAGAATCAGGTTCTGAACACCGATGCTGGCGATAGAACCAAACAACAACAGCATGATGCCACCCAGTACAGCATGTGGAATAGACTGTAGCAATGCACTCAGTTTACCTATAACAGAGAATACGATGGCTGTTCCGGCCGCGATACGTATCACCATAGGATCTTTTACTTTCGTAATCTGCATGGCACCGGTCACTTCTGCATAAGTCGTGACAGGGGGACCTCCAAGAAAAGAGGCTGCCAAACAGGCTATGCCGTCACCCAGCATGGTACGGTGGAGTCCGGGATCTTTTACAAAGTCCTTTCCAGCAACAGAGCTGACTACATATATATCACCGATATGTTCTATTACCGGTGCAATGGCTACTGGAATCATGAATACGATTGGCTGCCAGGAGAATTCAGGAATATGGAAATGTGCTATGGATCCAGGCAAGGCAAACCATGCCGCCTGTTCCACTCCTGAGAAATCTACTGCTCCCATGCATATTGCTGCTATGTATCCTGCGGCGATACCACAGACAATAGGCACCAGCTTCAGCATGCCTTTGCCCAGAGTGAGGATGCAGATGGCCGTGATGAGGGAGATAAAGGCCAGAGTCCAGTTCTCCTTCGCCATATCTACGGCAGAAGGGGAGAGAGATAAGCCGATAAGAATGATGATCGGACCGATAACGACAGGAGGAAATATCCGGTCAAGGAATTTCTTACCTTGCCATTTGATAAGAATGCTCATGAGGAAGTAAACCAGTGATACTCCGACGATGCCGGCCAGAGTTCCGGCCATCCCCCATTGTTTGCTGGCCTGTATGATCGGAGCGATGAAAGCAAAACTGCTTCCCAGAAATATAGGAACTTTTCCTTTTGTAACGAAGTGAAAGATGAAAGTGCCCAGACCGGCAGTGAATAAGGCTGTGGCAGGATCAAGCCCGACGAGAAGTGGCACAAGGACTGTGGCACCAAAAGCAACGAAGAGGAATTGTATTCCCACAATTGTTTTTCTGCCGGTCGATAAAGACATATTTTCCATTTGTTTATTAGTTTTGTTTCTGTTATAAAAGGCAGTTTTAAGAGAAAACTGTCCTTTTATCTTGCAAAGGTAAAGGAAAAATTATTAAAAAGCAAACCTTTTATGACTATATTCTGCCGATATATACTATTGTTGATAGGATTGAGACGGCAGAGGATGTATGGTCTTATTATAAAAAAACATATATCTTCCTTATGATTATGAAATAATTTATATAATTTTGCAGGATGATGGCAAGACAAGAGATGGAGTTATGTATCCTCTTACCATCAGCAGTATGATTCAGATAACTAAAATAATTCTGGTATGAAAAAAGTCTTTTTCTTTGTCATCGTCTTTCTTTTGATTCTGTTGACCGGAGGCAGCATGTTTTTTGTACATTTTGCTCTGGCCTCAAAAAAATACAACGATCCTTATTCTGCCGATGCCCAATTTAAAAAAGACTATCCTGTAGTGAAGGCCTGGGCTGACAGCATGACGGATGTTCATGCTCTGAGAGATACTTTTATCACGGATCATACAGGGCATTATAAATTACATGCGTTATATGCCCGGAACAACGTCAATAGCAGATGGACGGCAATCTGCATTCACGGATATACATCCGATGCCTACCAGATGTTGCCTATCGGATATATGTATTATAAGATGGGCTTTAATATTCTTCTGCCGGATTTATACGGTCATGGAAAGAGTGGAGGCAATGGCATTCAGATGGGGTGGAAAGACCGGTTGGATGTCTTGAAATGGATCTTCGCCGCTCATCGCGCCTTTGGCAGGGGAAGTGACAATATGGTTGTCCATGGTGTCTCCATGGGGGCTGCAACGGCAATGTGTGTTTCTGGAGAGAGGTTGCCGGTTTATGTGAAGGACTTTATAGAAGACAGTGGCTTTACCAGTGTCTGGGATATTTTCTCCTATCGCCTTGATCATCAATTCCATTTGCCGGACTTTCCTTTCTTATATACCTCAAACCTTATCTGCAAGTTCGATTACGGATGGAATTTCAAGGAAGCCAGTCCTTTAAAGCAAGTTGCGAAATGCACCAGACCGATGTTGTTCATTCATAGTGATGTCGACACCAGTGTTCCGACATGGATGGTTTTCCCACTGTATGCAGCCAAGAAAGGGAGAAAGGCACTGTGGGTGTTGCATGGTTCCAAACATGCGAAGGCTTATCATGATCATCCGGTGTTATACACTGAAAAAGTCAAAACATTTCTTTTTGGAAAAAGAGGTTGTACCCCATTACGAAAGCAGGGTGTTGGCAATTTAGCTGCAAGAACTCCCGGGCAGATGCAGAAGGTATGTTATGCCTGTTGTTCAGGAAAACAAGTGCACATATAGAACATATTAATATTTAGAAGTTGGATAAAATTCTTCTGATAAAATCAAAATAATCTAAATATGTAAGGAGGACACAAATGATTCGTTTTTTTAGAAAAGAGATACAAGAGAAATTAGACTTGGAACCCGTCAGAGATTTAGATCTGAAACGCTATCTTGGTCTTTGGCATGAGATCGCGCGGATGGATCATCGGTTTGAACGTGGTCTGACAGATGTAACGGCAGAATATACCTTGAAAGAGGATGGGACAATAAGAGTGGAAAATTCAGGATGGAATATCCGGAAAGGGAAAAGAAGTAAGATTATCGGTCATGCGAAAACCACTTCTGTTCCCGGTTTACTGCGTGTCTCGTTCTTTTGGAAATTTTATTCAGATTACAGAGTATTGATGTTAGATCCGGATTATCAGTGGGTATTAGTAGGAGCCGGTAATTCCAAATATCTATGGATATTGTCAAGAGAGAAGAATTTGTCAAAAGAGATTTATGACAAGATTCTTATAGAAGCCCGGCGAAGAGGATATGATACCAAGAAATTGAAAAGGCAAAAGAACAAATAGAATAAAGTCGAATGGACCGATTTCTGTTTAAGATAGAAACAACATCAATGATATAGGATGTTGCGAATATGAAGCGTTGCATAAATCCTTGAAATTTCGCAAGTATTGATTATCAATAATTTAGAAAATAACAAAGTCTTATTCTGCACCTTATCCAGGGCACTCTGTGACAAATGATATTGGGATAATATCGTTCCCCAATAGACATACGATATTGTATGCCATTTTTATTATGGATTCTAAAGAAAGTGATGAAGCTGACTATGAGGTCATTGCGGATATCGCAAAAGTGCTTTACAGAAATAACAGTAAGAAGTAAGAATGATATAAAAATAGATGATGATTATGGTTTAGTAAATTCATTTTCGGTTATATTATTTATCAATGCCAATAGTCCGTTAAATAGTTACTTAACCAATATATGAATATCTGCAGAGATGCCTTTGTTGGATCTGCTGCAAAGTCATGAAATATATTGAAAACAGTTCTTATATTAAGGAAGAATTCTAAACTAATTATAATTTGCCTTGGAATATGAAAACTACGATTGTATCCTGCAAATCATTGAATATTAGCATGATATAAAAATGTGATGTATCTTGTTTTGCAATTGATATCCTTTTAGGGTGTATAAGATGGCATTTGACAATGTGTTTAGTCATCAAATGCATTGTTTTTCCGAATGAAATGGAACTTAAAAGGACATCAACCAGTAAGAGACCAGTCTGTTTAAATCTTGAAAACTATGTCAGTTCAAATTTTTGCCCATGTCTTCAAGTCTGTATGAAACTGTTTGCAGGAGTGTTATTTCGGGAAGAATATTTGACAT
>RRZU011783747.1_pt1 | contig 12297 bp, 13 predicted proteins | sample 2165561 | NCBI WGS metagenome assembly RRZU01 (sample SAMN10456909, study PRJNA506462) | wastewater metagenome | isolation source: wastewater sludge | place: USA: Moscow, Idaho | reverse complement strand
GGGTTATGGCTATTGCAGTGAAAGCACATACATATAGCCATCACTGAAAAATGGATCGCCTTTAAAGTTGTAGCCGATCTCCGGGTTTCTTATTTGCATTTTCAGACTGGTATTTATTTTATTGGCCTGCAGTAAGTCCCGATACAATTGTTCTCTTTCCGCATTTAAATCGGGAGTAATAACCGGAATGATCCCCCATTTAAAGCCTTTGTCTGCACTGACCATGCCGACATAGAGATCTTTTCCATCCTGAGATTTATAATTTGTCTGCCATATTTTAAGATGGTGTGCATCTTTCAGCCAATTCGAGTTGGTTATCTTTCTGAATGCCACATCCTGAATTTTAGCATTCCAGAAAGAGGGATAAATAGGAGCTGATGGATAAGGCTTTTCTGATGTCAGCGATTTAATGGCATTGATGAATGACGGAATATCTGAATTGTCAATTAAATGCCAACCGGCTGCCTGCATTGCTGAAATCAATGTTTGTTTATCGGATGCCTGAAATATAAAACTGATGGGCTCCTGTCTTTTTCCAATCAGATCTTCAGTATATTGAAGTTGCTCTGTTGTAAATATATCGGTAACTTTTGAGACAGTAATATCACTGGCAGTCGGAACAGGGCGTAATGGCGGATGATAATTCAGCGCAAAACTGCCGTAAAAAAGAAACGTACCGAATATCAGCGCTCCGGTGAGGAGGCGTCTTTTGCTGCTCGCCAGCGTCAGTGAACGGGCGGAGCTGGTATGTCTGAGCCATTCAGACAAGGTAATGCCAATAATCAGCCACATCGCGCCAACGAGATAACCACTCCAGACATCACTGATATAATGCACGCCAAGATATACCCGGCTAAAACCAATCAGCAGCGCAAGAATTGCGGTTGCAAAAAACAGATTTACCTTATGCGACCAGTAATGCGTGGAGCGGATGAGCAGATATCCGAGAAAGCCATAAATAGCGACCGCGATAGAGGAATGTCCGCTGGGAAACGAGAAGGAATCTTCCAGATAAACGGCGAACTCCGGACGTGCACGCTGAAACGCCAGTTTTCCCAGCCAGGTAAATGAGAGACTCCCGATGGCAGCCACTAAAAACGGATAAATGAAATATTTTTTATGCCATATAAAGAGAATGATTAATGAAGACAATACAACAACAGTAATTATTTCTAATTTTCCAAGTAACGTTATCCAGGTAAAAATATGGGTTAATGTGTCATTTCTCAGAATATAAAACAGATTCGCGATGCGAATATCTGCGGCAGTAATGGAATCGGAAGTAATAAAGTCTTCAACGATGCCGGCAAATAATGCGACGACATAAAATAAGGCCAGTGCAAAGATGGACAGGGGGCGTCCGGTGAACACTGAATTATCAATTCGTGCTTTCAGAAAGACTACTAAGCGGGGGTGATTTTTAGCCCATACTGCAGCGTATTCATTTTTTATTATTCTGATTTTCAGCATATGCAGAAGCGCATGCAATCCGGATAATAATTGTTCTCCTTTTTTTATCGTTATCCATTTTAAAACCAGAGTGAATAATACAAACGCTAATGCAAGCGGAATAAACAGTCCGGCACGGGATAACCACAATTCTGCCATCATGCGCTGTCCTTACGCTGCCGGTTTGACAGCCATAAAGTTCCTGACAGGAAACCCAAAAATATCAGCAGATAGACCAATACCACGCCTGCACTGGTGCCATCAATCCAGATCCCATAGAGATAACCTGCCAAGGTGCTGAACAGCGCGACCCAGGCGACGTAAGTCCAGGTTTTCAGGTAGCCGATAATCGCAGCAGTGATGAGAATACTTTGCAGACTGAGCTCCGGATCAGCCATCAGGTAGGCCAGCAGAGGACCGCGGTGCATCCCCAGACTGAGGAACATCTGCGCTATCGGCACTTCCACCAGCGTTGGGAAGTACATGAAGACACCGAATATCACACCCGCCAGATTACCGGTTAATGTGTTCTGTCCGGCTAAGGCTTCGATCCATTCCGGCTGGATGAGCTCTCTGATCACCCCAACCAGAAACACGCCAATCACCAGCAGCGGGAAAATCTGTTTGACAAATTTCCAGGATTCCCATAACAGCTCACGAACCTGATCTTCCGTAAATCGGGCCTTAAGTATCCAGCCGAGCAACAGCAACGAAATCAAAACGCCAATAGACTTCCCGTTAATCAGAATATCCAGCCCGGTGGCATGGGGTCGCATACCGACAGCGGCAACCAGTAAGGTCATGCTCAGTAAAATCAGCGAAGTCCATGTCCAGCGGTTAAAGCCATCAAAAATTGTTTCAATCCCTTTCCAGGATGCAAACCCAATCAGCAGTAACAGCATAATCAGAAAAGCACCTTGTGCGCTGACACCTTCACCGCCTCGTGCCGGATCAAAAGGGATCAGTTGAAACAGATAGTTTTGCAGGCTATCCAGGCCGCTCACCGGTAAGGTGAGGGTCGTGTAAACGTCTGTCAGTAGTGACACCTTGAGTGTGCCGGCCAGCAGCAGGGTGATCAGCAGTAACAGAAAAATCAGTGCACTGGGCGGCATCCGGCCTTGCCCGGCGAACAGGGCATCGGTGGCTTCATCGTGTTCTTTATCGGATTGCCTGAATATCAGCGCCATGATCAGGCCGATGCCGATCCCAAATGTCAGAGAGAGCAGCAATCTGGCAAAAGCGAGGTCCACGCCGATGATGCCGCCGGTATAGATCAGCGCCAGAATATTGGCGGCCGGGGCAAAGAACAGAAAAGTGATGGCAGGCCCGAGACCGGCGCCTTTTTTATAGATCCCGGCAAAAAGCGGCACGATAGTACAGGAACAGACTGCCAGCACCGAACCGGCCAGTGCCGCCGCCGGATAGGAGATATATTTGGGGCGATTCCGTCCCAGAAACCGGGTGATGATTTCTTTGGGGATCAGTGCGGTCATTGCGCCGGCAATATAAAAAGCCGGCAGCAGACAAAGCAGAACATGTGCCGCGAGGTAGGAAGCCAGATTGCCGAGGCCGCTGAAAAACAGATGTAAGGAAAAGGATAATATATCCATCTTGCCCTCCTGTTCAGCCAGTTATTTTTGCTGTGCGGCTTTTAATCCGGCCTGAATGATTAACTCCTGCGGTATGGTTTCATACACGATGTTGTCTATTTCCAGCGTCCGGCAGTTTTCATCCTCACAGGCAGCGCAACACAGACTTTGTCCGCTCTTCGCATCAAGCCATTCCTCCAGCGGTTTATCACCGATCCAGATCCGGTTTGACTCCTGCGGATGGGCCCTGAATTCCCGTATAGAGAGCGTTTTTGTCCGTAACACCGGCTCAATACCTAAGGGTGATAATTGCTCCTTTAGTTTTTCAACTGCCCGGAGCATCTCCATATAGGTGTTACCACAACGTTCACAGGTTTCACCATCCGCAGTGACGAGGCGCTGCCAGGTAATCGGTAATATTTTCATCACAACGACCTCATCATGTTTAGTGGTTAACTGCAACAGCGCTGATTGGCTGGCATTTCAGTGGTTTTCAGATTCCTTATGACTGCATAAACCATAGTTTAATTTTATCTTTTGACGGAATGCCGCCGGAATGCACAACCTTGCCATCCACGATGACACCGGGCGTTGATAAAATGCCGAAGCTGACGATGTCTTTGATGGCCTCTACTTTTTCCAGCTGAATATCTTCGCCATATTCTTTGGCGACTTCTTCAATCAGTTTGGCGGTGGTTCTGCAGTTGGCACATCCTGGGCCCAGTACTTTGATATTTTTCATTTTGTTTTCTCACTCCTGATAAAAATCACAACAATATATTGAAGACATAACCGACCAGCATGATCCCGCTGGCGACAACAGTAATAAACGTGGCGATCAGGCGTATTTTGAGTACTTTCCGCAAGATCACCATTTCCGGTAACGAGAGTGCGATAACACTCATCATGAACGCGAGTACCGTGCCTAATGCCGCGCCCTTAGCCAGCAAAGCCTGAACAATCGGGATCACCCCGGCGGCATTGGTATACATCGGAACACCGATGACGACCGCCAGTGGCACCGACCACCAGGCTTCTCTCCCCATGAACGAGGCCATGAAATCTTCAGGCACATATCCGTGGATACCGGCACCGATGGCGATACCCGCTAAAATGTAAGGCCAGACTTTACCGACAATATTGCGGACCGCGGTGAATCCGCTGCTAATACGGTCAGCCAGCGTTAACGTATCGTCTTCTATACTGAATTGCGTTTTGGGTATTTCCTGTACCCAGTCTTCAAGATATTTTTCCATTCTGAGCCGGCCAATCACCCAGCCACTGATAATGGCTATCGTTAATCCTAACCCCATATAAAGCATAGCTGTTTGCCAGCCAAACAAGCCGAATAACAATGTGAGAGCGACCTCATTTACCATCGGGGCTGAAATCAGAAAGGAAAAAGTAACACCGAGCGGCACGCCTGCCTGCACGAAACCAATAAACAGCGGGACAGCCGAACAGGAACAAAAAGGCGTCACGATGCCTAAAGTTGCAGCCATCACATTAGCCACACCATGACTGCGGTTTGCCAGCAAGGCGCGGGTTCGTTCGGGCGTGAAATACGAGTTGATCATACCCATGATGAAGACGATACCGGTCAGCAGCATCAGTACTTTTGGGGTGTCATAAAAGAAAAACTGCAGGGCACCGCCCAGATGACTGTTTCTGTCTACCGGTAATGCCGCAACCAGTGATTCAGAGAGCGGGATCAGGGTCTGATACAGGCCAAACCAGATCGCGCCCGCTATTAGCAAAAAAGGTAACGGTTGTTTTTGTGTAAATGCTTTTGCAGCGACGACAGCATTCATTTATCGGTGCTTCTCTGTTTTTTATCCAATTACAAAGAAGACGGCGGAACTGCAAAAAGATGCAGCCTGTTTTGAAAATATTGGCGGAATTATTTTTTGCGGGGCGTGAAGCAGCAGACCTGCCCCTGAGTATCGAGCACTACCTTGCATGAGAGAAGTAACCCATTGCGCAGGCGTTTTCTGGCCCGCTGGATCCGGGATTTTGTTGCAGATAACGTCAGCTGGTGTGCCGCAGCATAAGCCTGCAATGACATGCCTTCAATATCACACCGGCGGATGATGTCACTGTCATCCGGATTTAATTCACTCAGGACGCGGGGCAGGCATTGCGTCAGTTCATCGACCGCGGCAATCGCTTTTTCATCTGACGCCAAATCATCCGGTAAGGGGATGAGTTTTTTGTTTTTCCGGTATGTATCGATCAGATAATTCCGGGCTACCTGGAATAACCAGGCGCGGGGATTACTGATATTACAAAAAGATTTTCCCTGAGAAATAGCCTTAATAAAGATGTCATGAAGTGAGTCGGCGGCATTGTCACTGTCTGCCAGCTGATGCAACAACCAGTGACTCAACTCTTCTTCATTGGCATTCCATGCTTTTAACACGCAATCGGGAATCGCCGGTTTATCTGACATTTTATCAAGGCTCCGGGTAGCAGATGTTTATTTTATCCCTTGTTCATACCAGCCTTTAGACTGATTCACAATTTTTACGACCAATAACATCACAGGAACTTCAATCAGCACGCCAACTACCGTTGCCAGCGCCGCACCGGAATGAAAGCCAAACAGACTGATTGCCGCCGCAACCGCTAATTCAAAGAAGTTCGATGCGCCAATCAGTGCTGACGGGCAGGCGACAGAATGTTTTTCGCCAACCTTGCGGTTCAGCCAGTAGGCGAGGGCAGAGTTGAAAAACACCTGGATCAGAATCGGCACTGCCAGTAGCGCGATGACCAGTGGCTGACTGAGAATCGCATTGCCCTGGAAGGCAAACAGTAACACCAGCGTCAGCAGTAAGGCGGTAATTGACCAGGGCTGAATGGTGCTCATTACAGAATCGAAATGAGCCTGACCTTTGGCCAGTAATGCGCGGCGTAAAATCTGCGCAATGATCACCGGAATAACGATATACAGTACCACCGAGGTAAGCAGCGTATCCCACGGCACAGTAATGCTGGATACACCGAGCAGCAGGGCGACAATCGGAGCGAATGCGACCACCATGATCAGATCGTTAAGGGCGACCTGAGACAGGGTGAAGTAAGGATCGCCATTCGTCAGCCGACTCCAGACAAACACCATGGCTGTACAGGGTGCCGCTGCCAGCAGGATCAAACCGGCGATGTAGCTGTCGATTTGTTCTGCCGGTAACAGTGATGAAAAAAGCACACGAATGAACAGCCAGCCCAGAATTGCCATGGAAAATGGTTTTACTAACCAGTTCACAAACAGGGTCACACCAATCCCGCGGAGATGGCTTTTTACCTGATGCAGCGCAGAAAAATCAATTTTCAGCAGCATCGGGATGATCATCACCCAGATCAGCAAACCGACCGGCAGATTCACCTTGGCAATTTCCATTGCGCCGATTGCCTTGAATACCGCAGGGAAGCTCTGGCCCAGCGCGATGCCAACGACAATACAGATCCCAACCCAGGCCGTAAGATAACGTTCAAAAAAGCTGATGCCGGCTTCCGGTTCATTTTCCGTACTGATTTCATATTCTAAAGACATGACTTTCTCCTGATTCGTCATCAAATCACTGAATTTGTGTTTTATCTGCTAATTGTTCAATATTACAAGAGAAGTTGAAATGATAAAACCAATAATTACATCTGATCTGCAGCCATGGAATGTTTCCCGGTAAACCTGATTCAATCAGCTTCTTTCGATGAGGAATACTCTGCTGGTAATTCTGCTTCCTGAGGTTCTGGCCGGAATGTTTTCATCCGGACCAGATGGATCGTAACGCTCACCGCGATACCCAGCAAAATCAGCTGCACCCACCACTGTGAAACCACAAACCAGATGGAATAACTCATGGTGAGCCATAGTAGACTGAGCGCGATAACTTTCTGTTTGAGGGGCATGCCCCGGCCTTCCCGGTAGTTACGAATGTATTCGCCAAACCAGCGGTTAGTGATGAGCCAGTGATAAAAACGCGCTGAACTGCGGGAATAACAGAAAGCCGCCAGTAACAGAAAAGGCGTGGTTGGCAGTAAAGGCAGAAAAATGCCGGCAATGCCCAAAATTACGCAAATCGTACCTATTACAATCAGCATTATTTTGACCACACTTTTCATTAATCCATCCCACTGAGGTACTGCAGACTGCTTGTTCAGCGTTGACCGGCGCAACTGTAAGCGCCGGAATCTTTGGCATGTATGATGCTAAGGTATCACTTCCCGGTTGAGCTGAGCCAGTTATAGTTACAGGTGTATTGTTATAGTTTAGTCAGAATTCACCTGCTTTCCAGCCGACAACAGCAAGCGATTATTGAAGAGAAAGTCAAATTCTCAGGCCCTTCACTGGTTATCTGTGGTTACTGAGTCTAAACTTTAAGTGAAACGGAATGTTACATTTAGATACAAAATGGTGTATTTTGGTGCAATAACTAAATAGTCATAGTAATCGGGATGGAGGGTGTGTCATGGATTCACATTTAACAGAAATCAAAAACTCGCATTTGTTTACTGAGTATCTGATGTGTTCCGGAATTAAGTTGCCTCGTTCCCGCAGTGAAAACTGGGAGTTTTTTGACACCGGTAAAGATTGTGTCACGGCCAGGATCAAGAGAGATGAAAAAGGGCATGCCCATTTTTTCATCTGTGCAGCCCTGCTTGGGCGTAAATGAACGTTTTTTGAACGTTATTGAATAAGCCCTTTTAAAAGAGGGGTTTTATTATTTATCGAATATATGCATGATTTTACTGCGCAATTGAATTAATGAAACGACGGTTCATTTTTGTTTTTTATTTAATTGAGTTTGTAGTATCAGAAATAAACAATTTAGATTTCAATTCGTTTTGTTGTATTTCATGTAACTGTTTACGTTTTATGAAATATATAAATTAAAAATTATATTTGTGACACATATACCGATTCGTAAGCCTTTCCTTTCATTCAAATCACCGCGGTGTGTAGAATGAAACAACCAGGTAACAGCTGGTATAGCTCTGAGAGAGCGTCAGTCCATGGGGGTGTGACTGGTCGGCTCAAGGAGTGTTGCATTCTTTTTGTTCTTTCACTTATTGCTATGGAGTCTCAGATATCATGGATTTACACTTAACAGAAATCAGAAATGCGCATCTTTTTATGGAATATTTAATGAGCTCAGGCATCAAATCTCCGCGTTCACGTAGCGAAGATTGGGAGCTGGTAGACAAAGAGCAGGTAATTGCTCGTATCAAAAAAGATCATACTGGTACTGCGAAGTTCTTTATTTGTGCAGCCATGCTGGGACGTAAGTAATTTTAATTCTCTGAGAGCGAAAGTTTTTAATAAAATTCTCCGCTCTCAGGTTTTTTTGAAATATTTAACTGAATCGATTCATGCTGTTTTTAAAATCTTAATTCTTTCCTTTTTTATTTTATTTTTCTCGTCATTATCCTGATAAATTTAATGCCTTAGTCGCTACAGAATTAATCTGCAGCGCTAAGGCATCGTTTTTTTCTGCTTCCGCCGTTGGTTACTCTGCCAGATACGCTTTCAGCAGCGTTTCTGTCGGCAGTGCAGTCATAGCGCCTTTGGCTGTGGTAGCCAGCGCACCACAGGCATTAGCCTGACGGATGATTTTCAGCAAGTTGTCGTTGTTATGCCAGTCATCACACGCAACCAGACCGGCCAGCAAACCACCAACAAAAGCATCACCGGCACCTGTCGTATCAACCGGATTTACCGGTTTGCCGGTTACGAGTTGCTGTTCGTTGTGGTGAACGACTAATGCGCCTTTTTTCCCTTGCGTGATCACAACCAGTGGCAGATTGTATTGCTCATTCAGCCAGCTCAGTGCGGTTTGCAGATCGCTTTGATCGGTCAGGAACAGCAGTTCATCGTCAGAGAATTTCACCACATCTGCCAGCGCAACCGCCTGCAGAACGACCGGTTTTAAATCAGCCGGGTTCAGCCACACTTCTTCGCGCAGATTCGGATCGAAAGAGACATAACCGCCCGCAGCTTTGATCGCTTTCATTGCAGCCAGTGTCGTTGAGCGTGATGGTTCATTGGCCAGCGCAATAGAGCAGACATGCAGCCATTCGCCTTTCTGAAATGCCGGTACATCTTGTGGTTGCAGGAACTGATCAGCACTTGGTTTCACCATAAAGGTAAAACTGCGTTCACCGTGGTCATCCAAATCGACAATTACGGTTGATGTTCGGTGTTCTTCATCCAGCAGCATGTATTGGGTGTCTACACCTTCATCTTTCAGCACCTGCTTCATAAAGCGGCCTAGCGGATCCTGACCTACGCGGCCAAAAAACGCACTGTCTCCGCCCAGGCGGGAAATCGCGACTGCAACGTTGGCAGGAGCGCCACCCGGGCATTTCAGATAGTTGGTTTCGCCATTAGGGATCAAATCAACGACCGCATCACCTGTCACCCATACTCTTGCCATCTAAATTTACTCCATTTGTTATTGATACCGGTTCAGGCTTCCTGAGCACCACAGGTATCGTAAAAAGCAATGTAACAAGGTTTTGTTACATGTGTATCCTGAGAAAATTTCAATGCCGGAAATATAAGCCAGAAAAGCAGAGAAACAATAAAGAATTCACAGAACAGTTTTGATTTCTGCAGCAGTACGCAAATTTTTCATCAGCAAGACAGGTTGTATGCCTCTTGTACCAAGGTTATGTCTGTTATCCGAACCTGAGTGTCTCAGATGAAGTCTTTCGGGTTTTTCACGATGTGATAGCGGTTGTTTTGGGTAACAAATTTTGAGTGTTACCCTTATTTTCCCTTCTAAAAATAGATTTGTTAACCAATTAATGTGACTTTGATCGTTATTTTTATTATTGCCACCCCGTATATTGCCGTCAACTCAATGAGCACTAGATTGTTACATTGAATTTGGAGTGTTGTTTCATTGGTGCGATGGTAAACGGTCCCCATTGATACTCTGTTTTGTGGTCACCAGAGGTGATCGGATTATTGTCAGCAAAGGGAAGGGAATAACATGAAAAAATCCTTACTTGGATTGTGTGTTGCCAGTGCATTTGCCGCACAGGCAAGTTATGCGCTGGAATTAAAGGCATGGGTTATCGATGGTGATTCTGAAAAACCATATTTCCAGCAACTGGAAGAAAACTTCAATGCCAAATACAAAGATCAGAACATCACGGTCGATGTGGTTCCTATTCCCGGCTACAACAATGCAATCCAGGCGGCTGCGCTTTCCGGTGAATTGCCGGATGTGATCATGGTTGATGGTCCGAATATGGCGAACTATGTCTGGACCAAAATGCTGCAACCGATGGATGGGTTGCTGGATAAAGCCATAGTGGCCGATTTGCTGCCATCGGTTAAAGAGCAGAGTATTTATGGACCGGATCAAAAGATTTATATGGTGAGCCCTTATGACTCATCCGTGCTGTTATGGGGCAACAAAAAGTATCTGAAAGAGGCAGGCGTGCGGATTCCGGCCGGCATCAAAGATGCCTGGGATGATAAAGAGTTTGCTGATGCGCTGGCGAAACTGGCCAAAGTGAAAGGGGTGCAGTGGCCACTGGATATGAAACTGAACTATGACGGCGAATGGTACACCTACGGTTTTGCGCCTTTTATTCAGTCCCGTGGTGCTGATCTGATTGATCGCAAGGCATGGAAAGCGGAAGGCACGATTGATTCACAACCTGCGGTGGATGCGTTAACTGAACTGCAGACATGGTCAAAAAGCGGCTGGATCGTACCGGCCACTGCAGGAGATAACCGCTTCTATGGTGACAAAACAGCAGCTCTGGCCTGGGTTGGCAACTGGATGTGGCGAGCTCATAAAACCGGTCTGGGTGATGATCTTGTGCTGATCCCTGCGCCAAAACTGGCTGGTAAATCCGTTTCTCCGAACGGTGGCTGGGGTTGGGCCGTGCCAGCTACAACCCAAAACACAGCGGAAGTGGCCAAGTTCCTGAACTTCGCCTTATCCACCGAACAGGTTGCCAAATACGCTGACATCACTGGCTATATTCCGGCCCGCCAATCCTCGGTCGCATTATCTGAAATCTACCGTCCGGGTGGCGAAGGTGCGCTGTTTGTCGAACAGGCACAAAGCGCGGCGGTCGTGCGTCCGGTGCATCCGGCTTATCCGGTTATTTCCACCTCCTTCGGTAAAGCGGTACAGAACATCCTGCAGGGCGCTGACGTCAAAGGTGAGTTGCAAAAAGCCGCCCGTGCCATTGATGAAGATATCGAAGATAACAGCAGTTATCCCCCGTTTGATAAGTAAGTTGTAAGTCAAAGTCGCGCCTGTGCCTCGTCAGGCGCGCATCTCTCTCGCTTAAACAGATTCATGCAGGAGTTATTATGCGCCGGTTGAAAAACCTGATGCCAGAATTGGCTATGCTGATGCCCGCAATCGTGTTGTTAACGATCTTCGTGGTAGTGCCGTTTTTCATGTCAGGATATTTATCCTTCACCAATGAAAAACTGATTGCCCGTCCGATTGCGACAATATGGGTTGGATGGCGGAATTACGAACGTCTTTTTACTGATCCGGTGTTCTGGCAGGCAGTAAAAAACACGTTTTACTTTGCCTTGCTGGTTACCCCACTCCAGTTGGCAATTTCACTGGGTTCAGCGCTGTTATTAAACAGTAAGCTGCCGCTGCGTACCCTGTTTCGCAGCATCGCGTTATTACCATTATTAACCCCGATCACCGTTATCGTGGCGATCTGGGCTGTGCTTTATAAAATCCCCGACGGACTGTTTAACCATATATATCAGTCTCTGCTTTCCACTTCGCAATACATTGACTGGCTGGGCAATGTAGATATGGCGATACCGGCGATTGTGCTGCTGTCTGCCTGGGCGACCTTCCCATTCCAGATGCTGATCTATCTGGCCGGTTTGCAGGAGATCCCGAAAGATCTGTACGAAGCCGCGGAACTTGATGGCGCAAAACCTTTCAAGCGTTTCCTGCATGTGACCTTACCGTGTCTGCGTAACACCAATATTTTCGTCATCATCGTTACCACTATTGGTGCACTAAAGCTGTTTACTCAGGTCAACATTCTGACTCACGGCGGACCAAACGGCGCAACCAATACCATCATTCATTACATGTATGAAAACGGGTTTGTGGCGCAAAAAATCGGCTATGCCTCTGCAGTTTCTGTGGCGTTTTTCTTCACAGTAACGGCGATTGCATTGCTGCAACGTTTCCTGATGAAGAATGAGTAGGAGGCAACATGAAATCAGAAACCGTTCAGTTTGTTCCCGCGATTGATG
>RRZU010358850.1_pt1 | contig 12297 bp, 11 predicted proteins | sample 2165561 | NCBI WGS metagenome assembly RRZU01 (sample SAMN10456909, study PRJNA506462) | wastewater metagenome | isolation source: wastewater sludge | place: USA: Moscow, Idaho | reverse complement strand
TGCCCGGCCCGACCTGCTGCTGGCCCGCAGCACCATGGAGCTGTTCGACCGGAAGGTGTTCTGGCTGGTGGGTCCGCAGGTGATCGGCTGGATTGCCGGTTTCATCGCCTCGCAGGGCTTCATGCGCAACGTGCTGGGCTACGTCATCTGATCCTTTCAAGGAGTTCATCATGCGTCATCTCATGGCCGGTTTCTGCCTCGGTCTGTCCCTTGTCACCCTGCCGGCTCTGGTACGGGCCGAACCCGGTCGCTGGACCAGTGGCTGGGGTCAGGGTACGTCGGAGTTCTTTGTCGACGACCACCGGGGCAACCGCCTCTACATTTCCTGCGATGGATACGAGAATCCGGGCCGGATGTGGGTCACCCTGAATGGCCGGTCCTACGGTTTTCAGGAGCGTTACAGCTTTGACCTGATCATCAATGGCCAACGGGTCGAGTCACCCGACAATGCCTTCTCCCGTCTGGGCTCGGCGCTCTTCAACCAGGCCTGGGACCTTCTGAGGCAGGCCCGGACGATCCGGGTCCTGACCCATGACGGCAAGGAGGCAGGTTTTCCGGTCAAGGGAGTAGCAAAGGCACTGCCGGCCCGCTCCTCAAAGAACTACCCATGCGCCAGATTCTGATAATGGCATTGCCTCTGTCACTGTTGGCAGGCTGTTCCGGGAACTCCCGTTATGACACCGGTACGGCACAGGACTTCCTGAAAGGCTGCATGCAGCTGTCTTCACGCAGCTACTGCCACTGCGCCCTGTCGGTCATCGAAAGCCGGATGGACCAGACGCAGTACCTGCAGGTCGAGCAACAGATGCTGCAAAGCCGGCAGATCCCGCCACCGCTCCAGGAAACCCTGCAGGTCGTGGCCCGTCAGTGCCGGCCCTGAAGCGGTTCTGCCACAGCATTCCATACTTCCTCCCCGACCCACACCCCCGCCTTCTGGCGGGGGTTTTTCAATATGCAGGAGATTCATCATGCAACGAGGCGATCACCTCATCACGCCCCGGCGGGGCTATGCCCATCACGGCCTCTACCTTGGCCAACGCCAGGTCATCCACTACGTCCCCCGGCAAGGGGTCAGGGTCGTGTCACTGGGTACGTTCAACCAAGGCCGGCACTGTACGGTCCGGTTCCACCGGACACGCCGCTACGGCACCGAAGCCAGCATTGCCCGTGCCCGGCGACGGCTGCACGAATGCCGTTACCACCTGTTGTTCAACAACTGCGAGCACTTCGTGACCTGGTGCATCCAGGGACGGGCCGAGAGCCGGCAGGTGAGCATGGCTGTAACGACACTGGGTTCAGCAGCCTTGTCGGTACGGGTCCTGCCGTTGCTGTGCCCGTCGCGCCGGCCGAACCCGTTCCTGACCGCCCCGGTTCCCAGTCTGAGGTGGCTGATTGAAACAGCGAGCTCCGGGCAACTGGCCGTCACGGCTGCACAGGTTCTGGGCCGGGTTGTACGGAAAGCAGGAAGATTCTGAACACACAGGGCATTGCGGCATATCCCCTCCACCCAGTCCGGGTGGAGGGCAACAGCAGATTTCTTTTTTAACCACCATGTCTCGTCTCGAGCATGTTTCGAGAGAACTAAGACTCTTCCCCATACAGCACGGCAAGAAACCTGCTCCTCCGTGCAGCCAAAACTGGCTACACCGTGGCTACATAGCCTAGAAAAGCAAAAGGCCAACTCATCAGAGTTAGCCTAAGTGCTTGATTATTTGGTGGCGAATCAGGGACTCGAACCCCGGACCTGCGGATTATGATTCCGTCGCTCTAACCGACTGAGCTAATTCGCCGTGTTTCCCCCGTTTGGGAGAGCCCGAATATTAGAGAGGCACCGGTTGCCTGTCAACACCCCCCACGCAAAAAATTCACGCACGGCGCCCGGCCGGTAGCACCGGCCCGGTCTGCGCCCGAACCTGTCTGTCAGCCTTTCACCGAGGCACCTTTTGCAACCACCGATGCCGGACTCCCGATACTTCATGACAGAAGCGGCACAACGGCAGACTGCCGGCGTGACCAGACCCGCATCCGCACCAGCCGCCTGCATAAGCCGGCAGACATGCCAGAAAACCACTTGCCCGGACCGGCATTGGCACCAACCACACATGCGGATACCTGCCCAACAGTAATGCAGCCCGCACCCCGGCACATGCCCGCGCCAGGAACCAACGGAAAACAGACGGGTTGCCGGACACCGGCCAGACCAGAGCGTGTTTCACGCATGGCACTTCACTCAGGGCAATGCCAAAGAAGCCGGCTTGCCGGAAATGACCATCCACCATCCACCCGAACCAACAGCACAATTCAATCAACACATTGATTAACAACGTATTCTTGTCTTGACATTGACGTTTCCTGCATGACTTTTGCTTACATTGGTAAAACACGAAGTAAACATCAGTACTTGATTATTTAATTTGTGAATAACGGGTCATACAGTCCGGAGGCATCAAGCAGGCAAGCCGGTCGCCACTCTCCGCCCGGCCGGCCTGCGCCAGTCCAACGGAGAAAACCATGTCCCAAACCATGCCCTGCCTGTTTGTCGATTTGCCCGTAGTACGCGCCAACACCCGGGCGATGGTGGAACTGTGCCATGCCTCCGGCATTCGCCCGGTCGGCATCACCAAACTCGCCTGCGGCGCACACCCGGTCGCCGAAGCCCTGATCGACGGCGGCATCGACATCATCGGCGACTCGCGCATCGGCAATCTGGAAAAACTCCAGGACCTGCCCGCCCGCAAGCTGCTGCTGCGCATTCCGTCGGTCAGCCGGGCGGTGGACGTGGTGCGTTACGCCGACCTGTCGCTCAACTCCGAACCGCACACGGTACGGGCCCTGTCCGCCGCTGCCGTCGCACTGGGACGCACGCACGGCGTGATCGTCATGCATGACCTCGGCGACCTGCGCGAAGGCTGCTTCAGCGCCGACGACACCGTTGCACTGGCCCGACTGGTCACCGAGCTGCCGGGGCTGGAGCTGGAAGGACTGGGCACCAACCTCGCCTGCTACGGCGGCGTCGAGCCCACCACCGAAAACCAGCAGCAGCTGGTGGACCTGGCACGCCGGATCGAACGCGAACTGGGCGTGCAGCTACGCACGGTCTCCGGCGCCAGCTCGGCCGCCCTGCCGCTGCTGCTGCGCGGCGGCCTGCCCGCCGGCATCAACCAGCTGCGGCTGGGCGCATCGCTGTTGATGGGTATCGGCCTCAACGACGACCCGATCCCCGGCACCCGGCAGGACACCATGCGGCTGGCCGTCGAAATCGTCGAACTCAAGTTCAAGCCCTCGGTGCCGGTCAACTCCACCGCACTGGACGCCTTCGGCCACAAGCCGGAATTCGAGGACCTCGGCATCCGCCAGCGCGCCATCTGCGCCATCGGCAAGCAGGACGTCAACTTTGCCGACCTGACACCGCTGGACCCGGCCGTCCGCATCATCGGCGGCAGCTCGGACCACCTGATCGTCGATGTCACCGACGCCAGCCAGCCCTGCCAGGTGGGCGACGCGCTGTATTTCTCCCTCAGCTACGGCGGCGCCCTGCAATGCATGACCTCCGAGTACGTGCGCAAAGAATTTCTTCACTAAGCGTTTTGATCCGGATTTTTCCGCCTGAAAGGAAAGCATCATGACCGAACTCGTCCATGGCGCCAGCGCCGTGCCGCCCGCCGCGGCGGCTCCCGCTGCTGCGGCCCCCAAACTCAAGCTCGGCGCGCTGACGGCCCTGGTAGTCAGTGCCCTGATCGCCGCCGGCATTTTCTCGCTGCCGCAAAACATGGCCGCATCGGCCGGTGCCGGCGCCATCATGATCGGCTGGGGCATCACCTTTGTCGGCATGCTGATGCTGGCCTTCGTGTTCCAGACCCTCGCCAACCGCAAGCCGGAAGTCGAAGGCGGCGTGTACGGCTATGCCCGTGCCGGTTTCGGCCCCTACATGGGCTTCAACTCGGCCTGGGGTTACTGGATCTCGGCGTGGATCGGCAACGTGTCCTACTACGTGGTGATCTTCTCGGCACTCGGCTCGTTTTCCTCGATGGGCTTCTTCGGTGACGGCAACACCCTGCCCGCCATCCTGTGCTCGTCGGCCCTGCTGTGGGGCTATCACGCACTGATCTGCCGCGGCATCCAGGGTGCAGCGCTGATCAACATCATTACCACCGTAGCCAAGCTGATCCCGCTGGCACTGTTCCTGGTGCTGGTAGTGGTGGCCTTCCGCATCGAAACCTTTACCCTGGATTTCTGGGGCCGCCCGGAACTCGGCAGCCTCGTCGACCAGGTCAAGAGCACCATGCTGGTGACGACCTGGGTGTTCATCGGCATTGAAGGCGCATCGATCTTCTCCAGCCGTGCCGAAAAGATGGCCGACGTCGGCAAGGCCACCATGATCGGGTTTGCCCTGTCCATCCTGCTGTTCGTCGCCGTGTCGATGCTGTCGCTGGGCGTGCTGTCGCAGCCGGAACTGGCCGCACTGAAAAACCCGTCCACCGCCGGCGTACTCAAGGCTGCCGTGGGTGACTGGGGTGCAGCGCTGATGAATGCCGGTCTGGTGATTTCGGTCGGCGGTGCCCTGCTGGCCTGGACCCTGCTGGCTGCCGAAGTGCCCTACCTCGCCGGCAAGGACGGCACCATGCCGGCCTTCCTCGGCAAGACCAACGCCAAGGGTGCGCCGGTCAACGCGCTGCTGCTCACCAACGGCCTCGTGCAGCTGTTCCTGATCATCACCCTCTTCAACGGCTCGGCCTATCTGGACCTGCTGCTGCTGGCCACCTCGATGATCCTGATCCCCTACCTGCTGTGCGCGCTCTACGCCGTCAAGATCGCCGTGCGCGGCGAAGGCTACGACGGCGACCTGCGGGCGGCCGGCAAGGACAAGCTGATTGCGCTGCTGGGTTCGGTCTACGGCTGCTGGCTGCTGTACGCCGCCGGTCCGAAATACCTGCTGCTGTCGATGGTGCTGTACGCCCCGGGCATCCTGTTCTACATCAAGGCCCGCCGCGAACAGGGTGGCGTGCTGTTCACCCGCAACGAGCTGGTGCTGGCCGGCGTGGCCGTAATCCTTGGCCTGATCGCGGCATTCCAGCTGGCGACCGGCGCCCTGACCATCTAACCTGCCCTGTATTGCTCGATTCTTCAGACGCTCTCCGAATTGCGTTCTGCCCCACGGCCTGCCGTGGGGTTTTTTTCTGTCCGGCCCTGCCATCCGCCCGGCATGACCGGAGTATAATAAAACACTAATCTACGGTGTTTTCGCCAGATTCCTGAGGGTGGATGTGCGTCTGAACCAGTTTGACCTGCGGTTGTTGCAGATTTTTACCGTGATTGTCGACTGCGGCGGTTTTTCGGCGGCGCAGGTGCGGCTGGGCATGAGCCAGTCAACCATCAGCGGCAAGATGAGCGACCTGGAAACCCGGCTGGGCGTGCGCCTGTGCCAGCGCGGCCGCAGCGGCTTTCGCCTGACACCGGAGGGCGAAGCGGTCTACCAGGAAACCCTGCGCTTCCTGCGCCGGGTGGACGAATACGAAAGCCGGGTCGGCCAGCTGCGCGGCCAGATCAACGGCCATGTGGACATCGGCGTGGTCGACACCATCGCCATGAATCCGCTGTGCCGGTTGCCGGCGGCACTGGCCGGATTCCGGCAGCGCTATCCGGAGGTGACGCTGACGCTGGAAGTGCTCGCCACCAGCGACATCGAGGCCGGACTGTTGCAGGGCCGGCTCCAGCTCGGCCTGTGCTCCAGCGACCAGGAACGCCCCGGCCTGCTGTACCTGCCGTTGTTCCGCGAGCGCCAGCGCCTGTATGCCGCTCCCGGTCATCCGGTGTTCTGCCGCACCACGCCACCGTGCCAGCGCCAGGACCTGCTGCCCTATGCGCTGGCCGGACGCGGGCAGCCGGACATCACGCCGCTCGACGAAAACGACGGCTACCGCACGCCGGTACAGTCAGCCTCGATGGAAGGCACGGCGCTGCTGCTGCTGGCCGGCGAGCTGATCGGCTACCTGCCCGAGCACTTTGCCGCGCCGTGGGTGGCCAGCGGGGCACTGCGCTGCATCGACCTGCCGGAGCTCGACTACTACCCGGCCTTTACCCTGACCCGCCTGCGTTACGGGACGCCCGCACAGGCCACCCGGCTGCTGGAGGAGGCGATCCTGGCCGAACACGTGGCCGCAGCCGGCGACTGAAGCGGCAACCGCCGTCGCTTTGACGGTGGCGAAGGCAGGGCGCGATGTTACAATCGTGGCAAGCGATTCATTTCCCAACAAAAAACCGGCGCACGGCGTCGGTTTTTGGCTTTTGCCCCTCATGAAAAAGCTCTATATCAAGACCTTCGGCTGCCAGATGAACGAGTACGACTCGGACAAGATGGCCGACGTGCTCGGCCTCGCCGAAGAAATCGTCAAGACCGACAGCCCGGACGACGCCGACATCATCCTGTTCAACACCTGTTCGGTGCGCGAAAAGGCGCAGGAAAAGGTGTTTTCCGATCTGGGACGGGTACGCCCGCTCAAGGAAGCCCGGCCCGACCTCATCATCGGTGTCGGCGGCTGCGTGGCCAGCCAGGAGGGCGACACCATCGTCAAGCGTGCGCCCTACGTGGACGTGGTCTTCGGCCCGCAAACCCTGCACCGCCTGCCGCAGCTGATCAGCCAGCGCCGTGAAAGCGGCGCGGCCCAGGTGGACATTTCCTTCCCGGAAATCGAAAAATTCGACCACCTGCCGCCGGCCCGGGTCGAAGGCGCGGCTGCCTTTGTCTCGGTCATGGAAGGCTGTTCCAAATACTGCACCTTCTGCGTGGTGCCCTACACCCGCGGCGAGGAAGTCAGCCGCCCGCTCGACGACGTGCTGACCGAAGTGGCCGGCCTCGCCCAGCAAGGCGTGAAGGAAATCACCCTGCTGGGGCAGAACGTCAACGCCTACCGCGGCGCCATGGCCGACGGCGAGATTGCCGACTTTGCCTGCCTGCTCGAGTGCGTACACGAAATCCCCGGCGTCGAGCGCATCCGCTTTACCACCAGCCACCCGCGCGAATTCACCCCGCGCATCATCGACTGCTATGCCCGCCTGCCCAAGCTGGTGTCGCACCTGCACCTGCCGGTGCAGTCCGGCGCCGACCGCGTGCTGGCGGCCATGAAGCGCGGCTATACGGCACTGGAATACAAGTCGATCATCCGCAAGCTGCGCGCCATCCGGCCCGACCTGTGCCTGTCGTCGGATTTCATCGTCGGCTTCCCCGGCGAAACCGACGAGGATTTCGAAAAGACCCGCAAGCTGGTTGAAGAGCTGGAGTTCGACGCCAGCTTCGTCTTCATCTACAGCCCGCGCCCCGGCACGCCGGCCGCCGACCTGCCCGACAACACGCCGCACGAGGTCAAGGTGAAGCGTTTGCAGACACTGACCGAACTGCTGGACCGCAAGACGTTTGAAATCAACCAGTCGATGGTGGGAACGGTGCAGACCGTGCTGGTCGAAGGAATCTCGCGGCGGGACAGCAGCGAGCTGGCGGCGCGCAGCGCCAACAACCGCATCGTCAACTTCGTCGGCCAGCCGCGCCTGATCGGCCAGATGGTCGAAGTGGTCATCACCGAAGCCCTGCGCCACAGCGTGCGCGGCGAAATCCTCACCCTCGAAGACTGAGGCCGCAAGATACCGACATGTCCACTCCGATCGAAACCATCAGCTTTTCCCCGGTCGACAACGCCCGGCTCATGAACCTGTGCGGTGCACTGGACGACAACCTGCGCCAGATCGAAACCGCGCTGGACGTGGCCATCACCCGCCGCAACGAAAAGTTCAAGATCGCCGGCCGGCGTTCCCGCGAGGCGGCGCAGGTGCTGGAATCGTTCTACCTGCGCGCCACCCGGCCGCTGGACGTGGAAGACGTCCAGCTCGGTCTGGTCGAACTCAAGCGCGGCATGGAACCGCTGACGCAGGAAGGCGTCGATGGCGGCACGCCGGTGCTGATGACCCGCAAGGGCGACCTGTTTGGCCGCACGCCGGGGCAGAACGTCTACATCAAGGCGATCCAGAACCACGATGTCACCTTCGGCATCGGCCCGGCCGGCACCGGCAAGACCTACCTGGCGGTGGCCAGTGCGGTGGATGCCATGGAACGCGATGCGGTCAAGCGCATCGTGCTGGTGCGGCCGGCGGTGGAGGCAGGCGAAAAGCTCGGCTTCCTGCCCGGCGATCTGGCGCAGAAGGTGGATCCCTACCTGCGCCCGCTCTACGACGCGCTGTACGACCTGATGGGCTTTGACCGGGTGGCCAAGCTCTTCGAGAAAAACCTGATCGAAATCGCCCCGCTGGCCTACATGCGCGGGCGCACGCTCAACCACGCCTTCATCATCCTGGACGAGGCGCAGAACACCACGCCGGAACAGATGAAAATGTTCCTGACCCGCATCGGCTTCGGCTCGAAGGCGGTCGTCACCGGCGACATCACCCAGATCGACCTGGCCCGCCACCAGAAAAGCGGGCTGGTCGAAGTCGAACGCATCCTCAAGGGCGTGCGCGGCATCGCCTTCCACCACTTTGAAAGCTGCGACGTGGTGCGCCACCCGCTGGTGCAGAAGATCGTCGATGCCTACGACAGCTGGCAAAAGCAACACGAACCGAAAGCAGACGCATGAAACTTGCCAAGACCCGCTTCCGCCCGGCTCCGCGCGAGCTGGACCTGAACATTGACTACCGTGTGGCCGCGACCGGCCTGCCGCGGCCGTCCGACTTTGCCCGCTGGGTAGGTGCGGCCCTGCTAGGCCGCAGCCGTCCGGCACAGATCGGCCTGCACGTGGTCGACAATGCCGAGGGGCAGCGCCTGAATGCCGAATACCGCGGCAAGGACAGCGCCACCAACGTGCTGAGCTTCGCCCTTAACGAAGGCGAAGAAGCCGTCGCCGGCCTGCCGCTGATGGGCGACATCGTACTGGCCGCCGAAGTGGTCGCGCGCGAAGCCGCCGAACAGGGCAAGGACCTGCACGCCCACTACGCCCACCTCACCGTGCACGGCATGCTGCACCTGCAGGGCCATGATCACGAGACGGACACCGAAGCCGAAGCCATGGAGGCGCTTGAAACCGTCATCCTCGCTCGCTTAGGATACACAGACCCCTACGCCGTGGAGCATTGACCGCCTGCTATGGAAACGGACGATCCCAGTCATAAACCGTCCTGGCTTGAACGCCTGTCTACCCTGCTGCTGCGCGAACCCGAGGACCGGGAGGAACTGGTCGCGCTGCTGCACTCCGCCTTCGAGCGCAACCTCCTCGACGCCGAGGCGCTGGCCATGATCGAAGGCGTACTGGAAGTTTCCGAACTGGCCGTGCGCGACGTGATGGTGCCGCGCAGCCAGATGGACGTGGTCAGCGTCGACGACGCAGTCGAAACCTTCCTGCCCTACGTCATGGAAACCGCCCACTCGCGCTTTCCGGTGATCGGCGACAGCAAGGACGAAGTGCTCGGCATCCTGCTGGCCAAGGACCTGCTGTCGTACTTTGCCGACCGCGACGCCTTCGACCTGCGCGACAGCCTGCGCCCGGCCGTGTTCATCCCCGAATCCAAACGCCTGAACGTGCTGCTGCGCGAATTCCGCCAGACCCGCAACCACATGGCGATCGTGGTGGACGAATACGGCGGCGTGGCCGGCCTGATCACCATCGAGGACGTGCTGGAACAGATCGTCGGCGACATCGAGGACGAATACGACTTCGACGAAACCGAGTCGCACATCGTGCCGGGCAAGAACGGCCGCTGGCGCGTCAAGGCCATCACCGAACTCGACGACTTCAACGACTATTTCCATACCGGCTTTGCCGGCGACGGCATCGACACCGTCGGCGGACTGGTGGTGAACGAACTCGGACACCTGCCCAAGCGTGGCGAAACCGTCGACCGGCAAGGCTGGCGCTTTACCGTGCTGCGTGCCGACAGCCGCCGGGTGCAGATGCTGCTGGTGGAAAAACTGCCCGAGCCGGTCCGGCCTGCGGCAGACGCCTGATACCCCGGCCTGGCCGGACATCATGACCGGACGGCAGGTGTTTCACCTGCCGTCACCTGTTTGTGTGGAAACCCGATCCGTGCGAATCCTGCTTGTTGCCCTGCTGGCCGGCCTGGCCTATCCGCTGACGCTGGCGCCTTATCACCTGGGCTGGCTGATGCCGGTGCTGCTGGCCGTACCGGTCCGCCTGTCCATCGGCGCCAGCCCGCGCCGCGCCTTTGCCACAGGCTATGTCTGGGCGCTGACCGGCTTTGCCGCCAGCTTTTACTGGACCTACCTCAGCCTGCACGACATCGCCGGACTGCCCGCCCTGCTGGCCGCCCCGCTGACCCTGCTGCTGCCGGCGTGGCTGGCGCTGTTTCCGGCGCTGGCACTGGCGTTGGCCGCCCGCTGGGCCCGCCGCAGCGGCCGGCCGACCGGCACCTGGCTGCTGGCATTTCCGCTCCTGATGACGCTGGCCGACTGGCTGCGCGGCTGGGTGATCACCGGGTTTCCGTGGGGAGCACTGGGCTATACCCAGGTGCCGGACGGTCCGCTGGCCGGCTACCTGCCGGTCACCGGCATCTTCGGCCTCAGCTGGATGGTGGCCCTGACCGCCGCCGTGCTGGCGTGGCTGCTCTGGCTGCGCCAGACCGGCAACACCAGGCCGCAACGGCGGCCGATCGCCCTGACAGTGCTGCTGGTGGCCGCCCTGTGGAGCGGCGGCGTCGCCCTCAAGCAACGGGAGTGGACGCATCCGGTCGGCAAACCGCTGACCGTGTCACTGGCGCAAGGGGCGATTCCGCAGTCGCTCAAGTGGGACCCGGACGCTTTCGGCCTGACCCTGCGTGTCTACGCCGAGCAGGTCGCCGCCGCCCGCGGCCGCCTGATCATCCTGCCCGAAACCGCCTTTCCGCTGATGTACGACGAAATGCCGGCGCAGTACGTCAATGCCCTGCGGGACATGGCGGCCGCCAAGGGAGCCGAGCTGGTCACCGGCGCGCCCACCCGGCTGGCGGACGGCCGCTATTTCAACAGCGTGGTCAGCGTCACCGGACGCGAACAGCGCTACAGCAAGGACCACCTGGTACCGTTCGGTGAATTCATCCCGCTGCCGTGGCTGACCGGCTGGCTGTACCGTTTCATGGACATCCCGCTGTCGGGCTTCACCCCCGGCGGCACGCAGCAGGCACCGCTGACGCTGGCCGGCGAACGGGTTGCCTTCAACGTCTGCTACGAAGACAGCTTTGGCGAAGAGCTGATCGGACCGGCCCGCGAGGCCACCCTCCTCGCCAACGTCAGCAACATGGCGTGGTTCGGCAACAGCAACGCGGCCTGGCAACACCTGCAACTGGCACAGACCCGGGCACTGGAAACCGGGCGCCCGATGGTGCGCGCCACCAATACCGGCCTGACTGCGGCCATCGACCACCGCGGCCAGGTGCTGGCCGAGATGCCGCAGTTCACCCGTGGCGTGCTGGAGGTAACAGTACAGCCGCGCAGCGGCCTGACGCCCTACATGCGCTGGGGCAACCTGCCGGTCGTGCTGGCGGCCCTGGCCGGACTGGCGCTGTGGTGGGGCTGGACGCGCCGGCAGGGCCGGAAAAACCGCTGACCAGACAGGAAGCCGGACAGGGAACGGCTCCAGGCAAATGACGCTGCCAGACCTTGCCGGGAGCAGGCACGCTGCAATCCTTGAGACCAACGGCAGCAGGGTTGCCAGCCACGGAAACAGGGGCCAACGGGTGTGGAACAGCCGTTGACACCGGCAGGAAGCAGCCGTTTCTGTGCCCGGCCCCGTGTGCGGATAACGGGGCTTGTACGAGTCGGAACAGCGGGAACATGCGGACGTCCGGCCCCGTACGTGGGTAACGGAGAGAACGCCACCGCCACAAGCGCCCGCCATGCCCGTCTTGCGGAATGCCAGGCCAGTACGGCGACTCCGTTCATTCCATCCCCCTTGCCGCTGCCGGCCGCGGCTCACGAGCGGACGCCCGCTCCCTCACTCGGCCCCGTGGCGGTCGCCGAACGGCTTGTGCACCCCGCGCTGGAGATGCACGAACTTGCGTTCCAGCCAGTCGACCCCGACAAGGATGCCGAGGATGAAGAAGGTCAGCACGATGGCCGGGACCGACAGGTTGAGGCCGATCATCGCACCCAGTGCAGCCAGCACCCACACCGTCGCCGCCGATGTGGCACCGATCACGACGCCGTTTTGCGTCATCATCACGCCAGCGCCCAGAAAACCGATCCCGGTCACCAGTTGCCCCAGCACACGGGCCTGGTCTGCGGCCTGCGGACTGATGGCGCAGCTCAGCTCCAGAAAACAGTAG